>Ga0228710_1004163_pt1 | contig 22821 bp, 10 predicted proteins | sample MedpolnodulmetaG_FD_177995 | JGI IMG/M metagenome (GOLD analysis project Ga0228710, IMG submission 177995) | Root nodule microbial communities from Medicago polymorpha collected in Santa Monica, California, United States - pink nodules | ecosystem: Host-associated > Plants > Roots > Nodule...
TAAAATGGTCATTTGTGTTACTTGATTAATAATTATTTTTTCATTGTAAACTAATGACAAATTAGTTCAAGAGAAAATTGGTTGTACACGAGTTATGTATCATCATTGTGTTTTCGATGTTCATTTTTTTGTGCAAATTCATTTTTGTTTTAGTGTCTTCAATGATCTTCTTTTTTTGTGCAAATTCATTTTTGTTTTAGTGTTATCTACATTAAATTTTGAACTATTATAAATATAAAAAAAATCAACATGAACAACATATAGAGAGCATCATAATTCAAGAATCAATAATCATTTATTTAGTTTTCCATGACAATAATATGATTAACTATGGAGATAATATTTGCACAATGATGGGACTCCTGACGTTGTGGATTCCATCTGACCAAACAAGTGACGAGGAAAACACAGTTTGATTTGATTTTACTCTTCCAACAACAATAATAACAAATGATTGTTTCTCATTTAATGATTTGAAAGAGAGAAATTTTGGTTCCACACTAATCTTGATTTTTGGAACATGATGGCTGAGAGTAGCTTTGTAGGTTGAGTTGGGAAAGCCAACATTTGTGACTGTTCTATGAACCTTTACATTGAAATGCTTCTGTACAGGAATAACCATTGCAGGATAGTTTATATCTTTCACCAATGATCTTTCAGGATATCCATGGCAACTTGAATTATCTCCACTAATCTGTTTAATTTTGTCAGCACCATATCCATAATTACAAAGCATTTTCACATAATCTTGCTTAGTGATGTCATAAACAAGTCCAGGGTGAATGGCGTTTTGTGGATTGATATTACCAGATCCATAAGCAAATTCACCGGCCAAATCATCATAAGTACCTTTCATTGTTGTAGCAGTTGTCATGATAGCGGATTTTATAGCTGCAGGTGACCAATCTGGATGAAATGATTTCACATATGCAGCAACTCCAGCAGCATGAGGGCATGCCATAGAGGTTCCAGATAATATGTTGTATTTAAACTTTCTCTTATCACTTATATCCAATGAGGGTGACGCAAAAGGTGAATATGCAGCCAAGATTTCCGCTCCTGGGGCACTTATATCTGGTTTCATAATTTCTGGAACAAAAGGATTTGGGCCACGTGAGGAGAAAGTGACAACTTTAGGAGCTTTGATGTCATGGAAGATCTCACTCTTTAAGATTTCGGCCATAGGGTCTTTGGTAGAATTTGTGTAATGTTGAACTCGAACAAAGTTTTTTGAATCCAAGGTAAGTGTAGGCTTCTTAGTGACAAATGCAGTTTCAAAACCAAGGTATGACACATTAAGGATTGAACCAATTGCACTACTCACCGAAGTTAATATTTTACCTGATGGTGATCCACATAAAACAAGTTTACCCTTCACCCTCTTTTTGTCTTTAGAATTACACTTTTCTGGGGAAAATATAATTCCTTCAGATGAGCAAGCTTGAGCATTACACACAGCTATTGGGAATTTGGTTCCATTTGAAGGTGTAATATTGATTGACTTACCAATATAGGTCTTTCCATTTCCAAGAATGAGCTTAGCAATGAATTGTCGATCTATGGTAGTTCCAGCAACACTAAATAACCAAGGTGATGCACTACAAACACTACTTGGGGTAGGGCCAGAATTTCCTACAGCCTGCACTGTGAGTATTCCCTTCTCCATGGCATGAAAAGAACCAATAGCAATAGGGTCATTCAAAAAATCATAAAATATAGGGGCACAAATAGAGATAGTAATGACATCAACTCCATCAGCAATGGCATCATCAAATGCAGCAAGTATACCAACAATACTACATGCACCAAATTTGTCACAAACTTTGTATGCAGCAATCCTTGAAGATGGAACTCCACCTCTTGCAATGCCTTCTGCAAAACCATAAAAGCTCACATCTTTCATCTCACGTCCACCTACTATCGATGATGTGTGGGTTCCATGACCCAATTCATCTCTTGCACTCGCATCTCCAATGCCGTAAAATCGTGCTCCGATGATCTTTTTGTTACAATTGAAGTCACTACCGCCTGCACAAACTCCCCTCCACTTTTTTGGGATTGGACCAAGACCTAGTCAATTATAAAAATGAATAATCGAATTAATAATCTCATTTTCTCACCTAAATTGACACTGGAAGAGTCGAACCTAAGACCTTGAAAGGAGCACACTCCAAAGTCTCAAGTCAACGTCATCAGACCAGCCCAAGTGTGTTCTCATCGTACATAGTTAGTTATTACAATCTTCTAATTATATTATAGTATCTTCCTACAATGAAAACAATAATATTTTTCCATGTCCTAAGATACTCATGATAAACAACATTATTAATTAATCTATGAAAGTGGAAATTAACTAAATATAATAATCGCAAATTATTCTTAGTAATTAAATATGTATAATTTTAAGCGGGGTGAAATTCGTACATATGAAATTATTAGGAAATAAACAATTTATGATAATTATAACAGATAAGATTTTGTGATTATGATTGCGAATATATATACCTTTATCATTGAAGCTTTTAGATTCTGGCCATATTCCAGTGTCTATGACTCCAATCACCAAATCACTCTCAATAGTTTGATATCTTTTGAATGAGCGAGAAAGTCCAACAAAGTCCCATGACCTTGTGGTTTGAAGGTGAAAGTCTTGGTTTGGAAAAATTGAGACCACACCTCTCATTCGGACAAGTTTTTCCCTTTCTTGATCATTGAGTATGGCGGCAAAACCATTGAAACTCCTCTTATAACTTCGAACTAAGCGATTTTCTATGTCACTACCATCCATAACATGTTGCAACAAGCTGATATGGTGAGAGGTTGGGGAATATGATGCTCCCTTAGGAAGTGAGCCCATGTACACGATGTAAAGTTTACTACTTTCATCACCACTTTCAATAGCATCACACACCAAGGTAATTAGTGATGTGAAAATTAAAGGCACAAAGACTAATAAAACAACAGTATGATTTGCCATGTTTGAAATAAGGAATACTTAACACAAATCCAAACTATGTATTTATACACATAAGAAAATCATATAAATGGAAATATTTTTAATTGATAAAAAATAATTTAATTAGTATATGACAATTGAATAAAAAAAATTACTCCTTCCATTCCATAATAAGTAATCCATTTCGTAACGCAAAAGGCATGGCAATGGGGCGGGGTGGGGATGGGTTTTACATTCCCCGTCCCCATACCCGATTCTCATATACTTACTCGTTACCCTACCCATACCCAACGGGGATGAGAAATTAAACATCATCCCCATCCCCGACAGGTTCGAGTATCCCCGTCCCCGCATTGAATAATTTTTTTAATAAAAAATATAAGTTTTTTTGCAACCCCTAGAGAAATGTTGTAATGCATTATCCAACAATATGCTCACTGTAACATTTGTTAAACCGATTGATTTAGTTGTTACTTTAAATATCAATGGTAGTTTTTATAACACGACAATTATCAAACAAAATAACATGGCATATCAACATATAAAATAATTTTCTGCATTTGGGACGGGTTTGGGTATGGGTTCGAGGTGGGTACCTATATAACCTGTTACCCGTTCCATACCCGTGTTTTGAAATCGGGGAAAACCCAAACTCATACTCAAACCCAGTCAAAACGGGAAAAACCCGTCAAATTGGGTTTGGTTCGGGCGGGTAACCACGGGTATGGGTTTTGTTGTCATACCTACACAAAATAAATGACACTTTCAATTTACAATACAAGATTGATTTTTTTCAACTGTGTCCTTTAATTAATATTGCTTTTACTACTCTCATTTCAATATCTTCTCTTGATAATATTTCAATATCTTCTCGTTTATATTTATGATAATAAGGAATGTACAAATACTTTTTTTGGCAAAAAATACACAAATGTGTGGTTAAGGTAATTTATTAAAAGTGTCATTATCTTTCTTTCATTTATACATTTTTTGAAATTTATTTTAAATGTTCAAATGGTCACATAATAGCGGATGGAAGGAGTATATTTTAAAGAGAAATGTTATAATCATTCTCCTTTCAACACATACTCTAACACTCATTATTTTATTAGATGAAACTTATGTCGGTCCTGCCATTTTATGTGGACCCATTTGTAAAGTGTTGGATCCACATTGGTAACTTCTCATCTACGCATGTTTGTAGTTTAGGAACCTATTCCAGCATCTAAGGCTTTTTTTTCTCTTTCTATTTCCATCATGACATCAGACTACCTTTATTCATTTCTAGAGTCTCACTTGCAACCTTTTCTACGAGTGGTGGTTGTTCTTATAGCCATACAACTTTTTCATCTTCTCATCACACTACCTTAACACATGTTCTCGGTTTTTTATTCCTTTCTTGTGCACCACTTTCAACCTTTTTTATGGGGCGGTGGTTTTTAGAGCTATTTATAAAGCTTTGGCCCCACAATGAAAACTTCTCACATGCGCGCACATGTAGTTTAATCCATTATTCTCAGCATCCACGACCTTTGGCCCCACAATGAAAACTTCTCACATGCGCGCACATGTAGTTTAATCCATTATTCTCAGCATCCACGGCTTTTTCCCTCTTCTACATGGCATCATGCTACCTTAATCCATTCAAATGCCCCACTTTCAACCTTTTCCATTTTCTCATCAAGAACATCACGTTGTATGTGTTCCTTTTTATGGCATCACGCTACCTTTATTCCTTTCTACGATTTTTCCCCTTTTCTCATCGTGGTACCTTTATTTGTGTTCCTTGTTTTTATATTCCTTTCATGTGCCCCACTTTTAATCTTTTTTTTGGAGGGAGGTGGTTTTCAAAGCCGCTGAAAATAAATTCTGGTCTAATAAATTTTGTGGTTTAACATTGTTCGTGTTTCTAGCTATCTATTCTCTAATTACGAAACTTAATGTCTACCCAAAATACAATCTTACCTCTTCTTAATTTTTTGACACGTCATCAAAATTATATCATTTTGTGTCTTTTACTTCAACCTCCCTCTATTTTTTCTCTTTTAAAAACAAATTAAAACAAACTCATTCGATAAAACACACTAACTTAATCTTTTTTTAAATAACAAACAAACTTAATCTTTTATTTTCTAATTATCTATTCTCTAATTATGAAACTTAATGTGTACCAAAAATACAATCTTACCCCTTCTTAATTTTTTGAGCATCAAAATTATAAATCTTTTTGTGTCTTTTGCTTCAACCTCCCCCTATATTTTCTCTCTTAAAAACAATTAAAAAAAACTCACTTGATAAAACACTCTAACTTAATCTTTTTTTTCAAGAACAAACAAACTTAATCTTAATCCCAATCAAAATAAATTTTTCTATAATTCAACTTCTAAATATCTAAAGAGTTAAAAACAATTTACAATCTACTATCTTTCTCTAATTATTAAAGTTAATCTTTCTCTAATTATTAAAATTGATGTAATTTTGTAATAAAATATCCAAAAAAAAAAATTAGACTTGTATACAAACAAATTAAATTATTTAAAACATATGATTTTAATTACAATAACCAAATAAAATAAATCGTGATTTGTTTTATAAATTCTCTTAATTAATAGATATCAAAATCACTTTTATTTTAATATGTAATAAAACGGGTACTGAATTGTTTTTTTTAAAGAGGTGGTTTTTATCAAGATAAAAAATCTATAAATTATTGAATATCGCTTTTTTTTAATTTGTAACAAATTTGTCATATATTTAATTTACATTTACGAAAAATAAACTTTATGACATACATGTGATTTTATCTCATCGTGTGTTTCTAATAAAAAATATTAATAAATACATTTCACTTATAAATAATATAAAATATATAGGAGAAACATTTTATATCAATACTTAAAAAAACACGGGAAAAAAGTAAATAAAAAAGAAAAAAGCATAGGACTTTTTTCTAGAAAAAAAAAAGCATATGACTAATTCTCACTAATACATATTTTTACATCTAAATTTATTGAATTATATCTAATTGAATGATTACAAATAACATAACTTTGGGAGAGTACAAAATCTTTCTCATTTATAAATTATACACGGAGTTAGTATTTATATATTATGAGAAATACAACTACTTTACATAAAATTACACATCTTCAAGATTACTTCTTTTGTATAAATGATTTTCATACGTTTTTTGGTTTATCTTAATGTCATATTATAAAATTATTATTTTTAATCGTTATTCATTATATCCTTTCAAAAATTGACTATAAAAAAAAAACACAAGACAAACTTTACTCTCTAATTAATTAGACACTAACTAATATTGTTGTACAAATCATACATGGGACAACAATCGGTCACATATTAATTAGTTAAATTGATTTCTTTTTTATGTATTGTATCTAGACATGACAACAAAACCCATAGCCGTGAGTATTCATCTGAACCAAACTAAATTTAACAGGTTTCCCCCGCTTTGACTCGGTTTGGGTTTTCCCCGATTGCAAAACACGGGTACAGGATGAGTAACGGAGATATAGGTATACCCTCCCCGAACCCATACCCAAACTCGTCCCGAATGTAGAAAATCATTTTATTGCCCCATTTATATAAAAAGAAACTTAAACCATAAATCATTTCAGTCACACAATCAGAGTCTCAGTCTATCAGATGACACTCGCTTCTCAAAGTTCTCTCTATTCTCCATCACCATAGCCATGATCTATCGTCGTCATTTCTTTGTAGGATAATGCATTGCAGCATTGTGTATCAGGCAAAAAAATACTTCTATTTTATCAATATATATATCCATTGCGGGGATGGGGCGGGGATACCCAAACCCGTCGGAGACAGGGATGATATTCGATTTCTTATCCCCGTTGAATATGGGTTGGGTAGCAAGTAAGTATATGATAGTAGGGTATGGGGACGGGGAAGGTAAAACATGTTCCCACCCGCCTTATTGTCTTGCCTAATTGTATATTCTAAATAATAGTAGGGGTAATTATAATATACTAATATAATTTGATATAAGAATTTTGCACGATATACATATTTATTGTTTATAAATTCATATAAAAAAATGCTAAAAAAATTACAAATATTTTTCAATGATATATAAAATCACGGGGCTTATTAACGTTTCCGGTATCATTATTGTGATTTTATTACTTATAATATTTTCATATATATTTAATCTAACACTTTATAATAGTTAATAACAACTATTTCAATGTTTTTATTATTATCTTCATCTTTATCATTAAATTTTTTTCTTGTTTCTCAATGGAAATAATATTGTAAATACGTTTTGACGCATAAATTGCAATTTAAGGATCATCCTGTGCGGAGCACGCGTCTGTTGCTAGTTAATAAGAAAATTTAACTAGCAAATTACACACAATATTGGATCCTTTTTTAAGCCTTTTTATTCACTTTTCCACAAGAAAAAAAAAACTCATATATATTTTAACATTTATAACTTTTTTTTTGACAAAACATTTAGAACTTGGAGCGGGTGATTTTACGAAAGAGATTAAAAATTTAACAGACACGCAAGGAAGATATATAACATGTGCAAATTAAGAAAGTACCCAATTTCAACTGATCGTCTAATCTGGTGGTTATTATTAAACAAGCTTATCTCTCATAATAAAATACCACTACAAGAAATGTTGCATTTTGTCAGGGGCAGAAGCCCTGTTGCATTTTGTCAGGGGCAGAAGCTCTGACAAAATGCAGAAATCCTTGGCAGATGGACGTTTGCCAGGAGTTTTGTCAAGAGCAGAATATCCAGCAAATCCGTTCGTCGCAAATGACCCTGCCAGGGTTTTAGCTCCTGGCACAGACCCTGGCTCAACCCCTGGCAAATTGTGTCTGCATAAATACAGACTTTTGCAGACTGTGTTAGCATCACATCAGTCTTTTTCAAAACATGTCAGGACTTTGCGAGGGGTTAACCCCTGGCAAAATGTATTCGTTTATTTTTTAAAAATACGTTTTTTATTCGTTAAAAAAATAAAAATATTAAAATTTAATAATTAAAATAATTTTAAAAAAGGATTTAAATTTTCTTTTCGAAAATTAATTAAATTTAATTATTAAAATATGTAAAATAAACGTTTTTAAATTGTTTTTTTATTTCTTTTTTTAAAAATTGTTTTAATAATAAAAATTATTTAAAAAAACGTTTTTAAAATGTTATTTTAATTTAATTGGTTTATAAAAAGAAGTTAACAATGCAAATTAAAGTAATAGCACACATAAAATAATAGGTCTAGCAGCATTGAAATTAAAATTGTACGAAATATTACATACATAAGTATCAAATAGGTAGAAATTGTACCAGGAAGTATAAGAAACTTCCCCAAATATTACCGACCAAGAAATTAAATAGATAAAGGCACGAGAGAATATATCATAGCATTGGGACTTCAATCCTCATCATCATCCAGATCATCCTCCTCATCTCTATCAACTGGAGAAGGCTCAACATTGGGACTTAAACTGGCGCTCTAGTGTGGGAGGGATCTTGAGTCTGTGCTTGCCTAAACTAAGCCAGCTGCTCCTCATATGATCTTTGGCGGTTAAGCAAATCTTGCACAACGGCCGCTTGACTCGCCATCTGCTGTGTGAACTGCTCTTGTGTCATTCTATGAATAAGCTCCCGCATCTCTGGCGTCAGCTCAGGCTGTTGGGAGGATCCTTCACCGTGATTGAGGGTAAGTCTGAGGGTTGACACAACACTACCCTTCCGGTAGTCAGCGGCTAAGTTTCCAAGACCATAGAGCTTTCCTTTCTTCTTGTCGCCAGCAACTTTTGTCCAAGTGTGGAAGGTCAAAGAGTGATCAACAATTGACCCTTGAGAAATAGCCTAAGCAAGCTGTCGGTCATACTCCTCCTGTTCAAATAATAACAAAATAGTTAAGGACACCACTGGAGAGTATTCAATGTGTATGCATCATTCACACATAATTTATGCTTTATAGTCTAGTAAACCAACATTAAACAATAACTAGCAGTATCATCATCAACAATAAAGCAAAACAAAGACGTCTGTAATGGAATCTCCATTAATTAACTTGTCCAATGGAAGAAAAGGGAGGAATGTAAAATCCTCATTAATTAATGGAAGCATGTTTACTATAATATTACTAAAGTTTTAACAATAGATTGATAACTATATATAACAATTGAATTTTAATATATTAGTTTTAATTTTAATAAATTGTAATGCTATTATAAAATGGTCAAATAGCATTTTTTATGTGTGTTAGTTTGGTAAAAAAAATAATGATCTATTTACACTTTCAGGTATAGTTCTTAAACTTTATAAAAAGTTTAATCATTGAGTTCAAACTTCAAACTGTGACGATGGAAAAATGTGATTTAGAGGACACACTCCATCAAATATGTTCAATCAAATACTGCAACAAAGATCAGTCATCGTCAAAGTTAATGGGCGGTTTACATCAGTAACATGATAACAAAAAAAAAAACTCTTACAAAAATAGTTATATTTAGGTTTCAGTTCAGAAGTTAGGATCCTTTTCATTTTCCTTGTTATCCATTTCCTCCATTACTATAGCTTTGAAACCATAAATACAAAATTGTGACATTAAATGAGTCTATATAATTTATTTTTTTAAAGAAGTCCAACTAATTTTTATACGCCCTAAAACATTCACAAACTTTAGTAATTGAAAGATAAAATGGATAAGACCTCAACTCGTCAGTTCAGTGATAAAAGTTTAGCTCAGTAACTCGTATACGATACTTCCTCTGTTCTTTTAAGTGTCACAGTTGACCACTTACACATGCCAGTATTAATTATATATTGCAAAAAATTATTAAAAATTTATATTTTGAAAATGTTCATTGAGACAAATTGAACATCTTATACACAAACATTTGTTTTTATATCGTTAATAAAAAAGTATCAAATTAGGTTATGTGAATAGTGCACATGTCAAACTATGACACATAAAAAGAAACGGAGGGAGTACAATTGTAAAACGGTTATTAATGTTCGAATATTTTTTTTAATTAAATTGACACCAATAACCATTTTACAAGTGTTTCAGGGATATGAACAATATCTTCTTATTTAGATTCATTGAATAATTGATGTATCTGATCTATATTATAAATCATATACATCAATTATTCAATGAATCTGAAGAAAAACAATTATTTGCTATCAGAGCAGAGGCAGTATCTAGCAACTCAAGTGTATCAAAATAAATAAAAATGTATTTATGAACACGGAAAATTTATATAAGTGGAAATCTTTTCAATTAATAAATAATTTGTTTAATAACTATAATACAATTGAATTAAAAAAACTATTCTCTCTATTCCATTGAAACTACTATGTGTATCTTACCGTTTTATGTGGAACTCATTTTTTAAATATTTGGATCAACCTTTGAAACTACTCATCTACATGTGTGTGTAATATTTAAGCAAGTATTCCCAACATTTACTGTTTTTTCCCTCTTCTTTATGACATCACGTTATCTTTATTCTTTTCTAATGACCCATCTTCAACATTTTCTACCTGGGCGGTGGATCTTAAAGCCATTTCTAAATTTTGGACCCATAATGGACATTATGCGTATGTAGTCTAAGCAAATATTTCCAGCATCTACGGTTTGTCCCTCTTCTTTATGGCGTCAGAATACCTTTATTCCTTTTAATGCCCCGCTTACAACCTTTTCAAAAGGGATGATGGTTTTTAGAGCCATTTGTAAAACTTTGGACCCACATTAAAAACTTCTTACTTACGCAGGCGTGTAGTTTAAGCAAATATTTCTAGTATCTGTGACTTTTTCCATCTTCTTTATTGGATCTTCTTTATTCCTTTATGATCTATATTATAAATCAAATACATCAATTATTCAATGAATTTGAAGAAAAACAATTGTTTGCTATCAGACCAGAGGCAATATCCAGCAACTCAAGTGTATAATAATTTTTAAAAAAATGTATTTATAAACACAAAAAATTTATATAAACTGAAATCTTTTCAATTAATAAATAATTTGTTTAATAACTATAATACAATTGAATTAAAAAAACTATTCTCTCAATTCCATAATAAATGACTCATTGGTAAAACTATGTGTATCTTACCGTTTTATGTGGAACTCATTTTTTAATGATTTGGATCAACATTCTAAGTTATATAGATGTTGAAAATGATAAATCAAAGATAAAGACCATACTTACAATGATTCACACTATATAATCTAAAAGTCTTTATCTTCATTTTGTGCCTCCATAGTTTTTATTCTTTTGCGATATAAATTTATTATCATCAAAATCCAGCCAACGTCTAAGAAGAAAATATTCTTCACACATGAGGTATTTGACCTAATTTTAATTTGGGATTGTTAGATTATGAAACAATAAGAATTTAATTTGGGTGTTAGGTTTTAAAATTGAAAAAAATTAAAAGAGATGTTGAATTTTTATAGGTTTGAATGTGGAGATTATAAATTTATTGGATTTGATAAAGATGGAAGAAAGAGAGCGAAAATGATGAAGAAGATGGAAAGGAAGGGGATGAAGATTGAAGATTTTCTAGGTTTAAAATTATTATTTTTTGCTGACAATACTTGCCAAATTAGCATTTTATAACGGAGAATGACTGAAAAGGCAACTAAGTATAAATTAACAACTTAAAAGACATATTTATATTTGAAACTTAAAAAATTTAAAGGAATAACCCGATACTTATGTAAAACTTAAAGGATCCAGAGAAATTTGGCCTAAATTGGGGGATTTGAAAGGTTTTGTTTGCAATTGAAAATAAAATAAAACTTAAATCAAAATGATGAAAGCGATCAGGATTTTCTAATTTGTTTGGCAATACTAGTTCCTAAAAATAGCAATTTGATGTTTATGCTCATGAAGCTTAACAAAGTAGACCAAGTCTAGTTATGGTGATGAGAAGAGGATGAAGTCTCGACAATCTCAAAATAGTTATGTTTGATTTTTGGGTTTTTCTTCTTCTAGGTCTTTGATCTTTTTTGGTTAGTTTTTATAAACATGAATGAATATTTGATGAAGATGATGAAAGAAGATGAAAAAATAGAAAGAATTTTTTTTCTTGTAGATGATATATTATTACATACAATAGACACACAAAATATAATGGTTTTCTTTTTGACAAAACTATCAAATATTTACAACAAAAAAAAAACAACGAGGTCTATTATGGATCATCTACAATGTTATCTATAACATTGGTCCATCTTAACTATTTAAGGTTAAAAAGTAATAAAAAGAACTAATTTGTTTATCATAAACAAAGTTAGGGGACTTAGACGGACAAAAATTTATCTTTGGGGACCAAAGTGGTGCATCAAAAATAGTTATCGTACTACAGGTTCAATTACAAGACATATCTCATCGAATTAACAAAAGTGAAGGTGGTTGTTTTTCCTCCCCTTCTCTCTATTGTGAATCGTCACCAAAACCTTATTTATTCTCCTTCATCCACCAAATAAGGGTGATTTATGGTCATTTTTGACCCGAAATCACCTCTCTAACTCGTTTTTCTATTTCCCTTTTATTGAAATAAGTTATTTTCACATTTATTTCGTTTTTTCTTTCACCATTTCGTTGTTTAGTGCGACGTTTCTGTTCGTCGTCTTTGTGCGGTGTTGTTTATATTTCCTGTTTCGTTCAGGTATTTATTCGATTCAGATTGTTAGATCTGCTTCGATCTAGTATAGATCCAATTAATGACTTTGACGTCGTCAACGTTGCAGATCCGGAGACATGGGTATTCCGGAGATTTGAATATAGTCATATGTGTAGGCTTTTGTACGTTGTAGTTTTATGCTATTAACATGGATGTAGTTTCATCATTTTTATTTTTAGCGAATCTGCTTTGTATCAATAAACTACATTAATTTAAATGAATGAATATAATTTATTTTTGTCAAAAAAGACATATTTCACCGATTATCCTCGTATTAAAATATTCATAATCTCAGCGATCTATTCATAGATGAACCCGAACCCGACCCAACAAACCCGTTGAGCCCAATACACTGACCTAATAACTCTCTCCCTCATCTTCTTCGCCAGAAGTTTTTCCTTTCCCACTCGCCACCGTTGCGCCACCCTCTCCACCCGTTGATTCCTTCGCCTTTCACGTCCACCACCGTCAAGCAAATACGAAACTGAGTGTGGTCGTATCTGTGCAACAATTGCATTACAGAATGAGTGTTCCAAATGCTGCTGCAACGGAGGATTTGTCGTCTGAAATGGAAGTCGACGCGTTTCGACGCCTTTTTCCGCTTCGATATTTCGAACGTCATCTTGCTGAATCTATTCGTTCTGATGGTAGACCGCTTAGAGAAGCTAGAGATACCAGTATTTTTCTTGGTTAGTTTGTTGCTTTTAACTTATTTTCATTCTAATGTGCAAAACTTTGTTGCGTTTGGATGAATAGCTTAATTAAGCGCTTATTTAATGATACATAAGTTATTTTGCTAATTTAAGAGAAAATGTGGTTAGGTTAGGTTATGTTCATATATGTTTTAAACTATTTTCATAATGTATTGGAAAAACAACTTATGCGGTTATATTTGTAAGTTCTTATAGTGGTAGTGTTTATGTATAAGCTATTTTTATAACAAAAGATAAAATAAATGCTGCACAGGTTCTACGGCAATCATTATCATATACTCTGCATTGATACAATTTTAGTGTCTATGGAGATACTGATTGCTTGACTTCATAAAAATGTGTTTAAGTTATGTTCATATAAGTTGTTTTCAAGGCTCTATTTTGATTGACTTAATTGAGCTTATTTATCTACTTGCTTAAGCACTTGTGACACTGTCTGGGAGAATTTATGAAAACAGTTTATGGCATGTTCATGGGCTGTTTTAAATTTATATTAATAATTTCTCCAAGATAGCTAATGAAAACAGCCTATAGCCTAATAAGAAAAAACTTAACTTGATGTTATCTTTTGTTATAGAAATAGCTTATACATAAGAGTTTATGTTATAAGTTGGAATTTAAGCTGTTTATCCAAACAGGGCCTATGAACTGATAAAATAAAAGCATTTGTGAAATTGTTTATGAGAGCTTATGGAAACAACTTTTGCCTAGTCCTTCCAATATATTTCCATAAGCTCTCCATGATAGTTTATGAAAACAGCTTATAGCTTGTATGAAAATAGTTTATCTCGATCTTTACTTTTGTTATAGAAATAACTATTACATAAGCACTTTTATGATAAGCGATTATGCTAGGTGGTAAACCAAGTTAAATAAAGTGAATAGTAGCTAATAGACATTTCATAAGCTCTCTCAGATACGCACACAATTGCTTATGCCAGTAGACATGCTTAAATAAGATGTTCACAAGTCAATTCAAATGTGCCTGTGGTATGTTATTCACGGTTGGGAATTCGGGAGTATACTAAAGTGGTTGTTTCTCTTTTTGATTAGGTGCTGTTGCATCTGCTAATGGGTCAGCTCTTGTGAAGATTGGATCCACGGTTAGTTATTTGTTTTTTTCTTGCGTCTAAACTCTATTGTGTTTGCATTTGGGTAAGAGATTTTACTATTGAATTAGAATGATTTTAACTGACTTCACTGTGTCTTCTTTGTTCAGACTATGTTGACTGCCATTAAAATGGAAGTTATGACTCCTTCCTTGGAGTCACCAGACGAGGGTTGTTTAGGTTCGTTGCCATAACCAACTTTGCCACTTGTGTGTTGATTATTTAGTTTTAGTTGTGCTAACATATTGGGTGAAATTTTGATGTGTTGATATCTATTATTTCAGCTATAGACTTCCACATGCCTCCAATTTGTTCTCCGATTGTTAGGCCTGGCAGGCCTGCTGAAGCAGAGCCAGTTGTGTCAAAGCAGTTGTCCGACACCATTATAAGGCAAGTTTTAATCTTTCATGTTGCTTTGTTAGGTTCAATTATTTCAGATTATGCAAGAAGTTAATTCTACCAAAGTCGCACTATGAACCTTGCTTTTACCACAATAAAAGGGGATTTGGAAGGAAAAGAGGAAAATAAAGGGGAGTTTTTAGGTTTAGGTCCTTAGATTTAAAGGAACTTTTTTGAATATATGTAATCTGCCTCTTTGAACTCTACCAAAGTGACTCCACTACGTGTTTGAACTTTCAACTGAAAGTCTGTTGTTTAGCTTGGTTTACGGATCAGACAATTTGTTCCCCCCACCCCCACCCCACCCCACCCCACTTCTGGTTTTAAAATTCTTCATGTTCCTGTGGTGACTTCCTGCCTACAGCTTTGAAAGACATTACATTTTTTTCGGTCTATGTTATAATTTTGGGTGATCGGTAGTATCGACAGCTCAACTGATCAGTAAAATTGGGTTCCAGTCGAATTTAAACTATCTATTTCTACAACCTATATCTTATTTTAATTTCTTTTTTTCCAGTTCTGGAATGATTGATTTGAGAGAGTTGTCCTTGGTTGGTGGAAAAGCTGCATGGATGGCTTACTTGGTAAGTTTTATATGTACTGTGTATATCAAGTTTCAATTGTCAATCATAGATACAATGCATTGTATGGTGTGAGGTACTTTATCTTTATTTCTTTTGAATGTGTAGTTATCAATTATTGAATGACATAATGCAGGATATCTATTGTTTGGATGCTGACGGGTCTCTTTTTGATGCTGCTTTACTTTCTGCAGTTGCTGCTTTATCTCATTGTAAGTAGTGCAACCTCAGTGTTGTTATTATTTTTTTGACAGGAAACCTCAGTGTTATTATATTCAGTCATATTGTGAATAATTCAGAAGATGAACTATTTTTGCATATAGAGCACTGTTAAATAAAACTTTGCCCACTTATGGATTTGTTTATGACATACCATATAACAAAATTTAAGGTAATCTAGACAAATACATTCCAGTTGGGGTGTCTCAATAGCAATGAGTTGAGCAATTTAGTTAGTAACCACCTCATAGCGTTGCTTTTCTGAATTGAGCAAAAAAAAATTTTAATGGGATATACTTAGCATGGAATTTGTATAGTTTTTATTTAATTAAAAGGTGTAATTAATCTCTTCATAGTATGCTGAATCTTTAGTACAATGTCATTAAGTGATATGATAGGAAGTGTAAGCCAATAAAAGTAAGAATCTAGAGATGTGTGAAGGTTGTTTAGTATTCTGATAGGTCTGTTATTGTTAGCCAGTTGGTTTGGTTCTATCACATTTTGATATATTGGCTTGAATTATTCAGCCAAAGATGCATCCACTTATAGTTCTGCAAAAACTGTCTTCATATTTATTAGTTTTAGAAAGTGATACAAACCGCAACAAAATAAAAGTAAGAACTTAAGAAAAAAGAAGAGAAAGAATTTTGTAAAGTGTATTTGTTATTGTGATATATTGGCTTGAATGGATTGAGCCACAAATGACACATTTATAGCACAAAGAGCTTTTCAGCAGTGACAGTTGCAACAAACTGCCCTTTCTGTTATTCCGGCAGCCAATGGAAATGCCAGCTCTGCACAACCACCTGCTAGTTTAAGTGAATGAGTTACACATTAGTAGAGAGACCATGTGAGGGAATATAGTATTATAGTATATTAAGCAGGTAATCTAATATTTTCCTCTCAAACTCAAGGTCATAGAGTAGCCTAAAGAGGTCAAGAACCCTGAGTTTAGTGTGAAGATTGCAGAAACATTTGGCAGAGAGGGATTGATTAGAGGGTCAGCTAGCTAATCCTAAGCAAGAATATGACACAATTGTGGCTTTCGTGTAGCATCTCCTCTCCAACAAAGAATGAACTCAGATCCATGTGCTTTGTAACAAGGCTTATGACTTTATGATATTATCACATAACAGCAGTGGAGCAGAAATTTCCTTGGTCTCTTAATCCAGATGATTTCAGCAACTGTATTATCCATGCTGTGATATTATTCGACCTCATGCTATACCTAGCAACCAATAGACATTTGGGCCTCAAATATATAACACGAGCAAAGGTGAAGTGCTCGTCCTCTGGATCACCAACCTAGTCCATGTTGCAGAAGGAAAACATGGAGTGATTTATGGTGGCTGGTTTGAGAAGCAAGTCATGAGTGATAAGTTTCCTTTAGGCAATGAAGAATTGGCAAACTTTATTCATGCTGATTTATCTCCTGCCTGATGAGAGTCACATGCTGCAAAGTTCCAACAATGGACATGCCGTATAAGTGGGCTCGTAGAAATAATCAGCTCCATGCTTGATGAGCTTGAACGTGTCAACCATATGGGTGGAAACTAGAAATCCCCGTTGCCACAACTGTGTTGACTTTTACCACAAGAACACAACTCTCTTTTGTCCGTTAAAGAAGGATGGAGCCATTGTGCTTAGCCTCAGAACTGAAATAGTGTTCCTGACCACCCAACAATTTCAAGGCGAAGAGTGAATTAAACTTGGCAATGAGATCATCAGTTACAGAGGATGAGCTGTCAATGTTTATCATATCATTGACATGGATGAATACATAAATGCTTTGGTTTTCCTTTGATTAAGAATAAGAGACAATCACAGTTCACATTTGGGATGAAACCGAATCCTAGAAGAATATAACTGAGCCCTCCAAACCAGGCCCAAGTTGCCTGTTTGGGGGTCCAAAAGAGCTATATTGAGCTTGCAAACCAGAAATTTGTCAGTAGCATCAAAGCCAGATGGCGGCCACAGTGTGCAGGTAATGGAACCCTTTGAAAAATTCATTATTGCCCATTGAGTTGTTAAGTATGCCATTTCTGGGTGAGTGCAAGAGTGGTAAAGAAGAATAATGAGAAAATGGCACCTGTTGGAGGCAATGGTGATTTGTAGGGCCAGTAAAAAGGAATTTGCGGCAGGACTGCCACCTGGACATGGCGTCTGTTCAGATGTTTGAAGTGGTTTGACTATGTTTGACCCGCAAGAAGCCCGCGGAAACCATGGAAGTTAAAATCGCATGCAGGTGCGTAGAATTGCACGATTCTGCAATCATGCTACCTCTGGGAGTAGTATCCATCCATGAACAGAAACGGAAATCGGTGGGTGGGCTGGGATCGCCGCACAATGACATGGAAGTGGTGTCTTTCGTGCCGGACTATTCTGTTTCCTCTCTCACAACTCTGGGTTTGCGGGCCGGTTTCATAAAAACAATGATTACTATATAAAACCCTAAACACTCACATTTTAGTTGTGATTAAGCCTGCAATGGTTAGTTTTTCACCCACTAAGCCTACTAATCTGTGGAAAGTTTCCCAGTACACAGATTTGTTGCACTTTCTCTCTCACATCAAGATCTTTGCTCTGTTTTTCTATTCATTGTTGTGTGTGCTGCCTTTCCATCATCGTGTGCAACCTTTGTTGTGTTTATCCAACATGAATTGTTTGGGATTTGAGTGACTTACAACTATGATTAAAATTTGGTGTTGTGTTATGGATTTGCTATTTGGAGTTTTTTAGTTGTTTTTGGCATGTACGACTTTATGTTATGGATATTATTATCCTAAATTTGAGTTTCCTTAAGTATTTCGGGTGTGTTTTGACGTTATTTTTTACTTATGTTGTTTTATATGCATATGTATTGCCATTTATGTCCTTAATGTGAATTGCTCTTTAAAATTGTTGTCATCCTGTGGTTTACCATATTGATTTTGACCCGTGTACATTTCTATTTTGCCAGTGCAAGTTCCTGCTGTGGCCATGAATGATGACGGCAAAATAGTACTCATGTCTGATGAAGATGGACAGAAGCAGACAAAGGAGCAAGTCAATAAGGAGAAGAGGAAGCTTGCATTAAAAAGCATTCCATTATCATTAACATGCATACTTCACAAGAACTACATCTTGGCAGATCCTACTGCAGAAGAAGAATCCATAGTGGAAACCCATGTCACAATCGTTCTGGATACATCTGGTCAACTAATATCTCTTTACAAGCCTGGTGGACCAGTTCTTGCCTATACTTCTGCTATCCAGGTAAGCTTACACATTGCAATGGAATTAAAGAGGTGAACCATATCATAATCAATATCATTAACATTCATGGTCTCTCATTTTGGGTTAGCTTGCTAGTGTGTGATTTTGTTATGAATTGTGCAACTACTTTAAAACAAAGTTTAGTCTTTTATATTTAAATTAATACAAAAGATCTCAGAGGTCCTTCAAAAAGCTTTCAAGGACCCCAGCTGATATTCAAAGCAAGACCATATTCAAGCTTTCTTCTATATGTGAACGTCAGAATGTGGCTCAAGTTTATAGATTCATGTCACCTTGCTATATTTAGTTTGTAGTATAATTTTCTGGTCCAATCTTTTCTTGACTGTTCACTTATTGTAGGTTTTATTTAAATTTGAAGACTCAAAAATATGAAAAAGTAGGTTCACAGTGGAAATTTAAATAGTGTTTGTTTGTAATACAACGAAGGAAAGTTTAGTATTGTGACTTTACTGAACTGTTTGATAGTTATTTACGCAAAAGGTGGATGAAATGATTATCAAAGTTGATTTTGTTTTACTGGATATATAAATTGATGTTAATTACGATTGTTGTGGTTTCAGGACTGTGTTGCCTTGACTAGGCAAAGAGTGAAGGAACTAAAGAGCTTCTTAGACAAAGAAAATTCTGCTATGGAGGTTGAATAGAATTATAAATTAATCATAACAATTTTGAATGGTTACTGAAATTGTGTTTGTACATTATAAATTAAGGTACTGCTGGGGCATTGTTTTATCTTGAATTATTATTTTCATGAAATTTATAATGGCAAAATTTTTAATCTAGATATATTTTATTGACATTCCAACTTTGGTTCATATATTTGGTCGGTATTTTTTGGGTATGTAATTAAATTTGTAGCTCAAACCATTCCATTCTAACCGAATGGGAGAGGAGTTAGCAAGTATCCTTAATTATTCGGTTTAAAACAAGTGAATTAAATCCTATGTGTTCATCTCCAATTCCAATTGTTTGATTTCCCCTCATTTCCCGCCAATTTTATGTTTTTATTTAATATGTAGACACTTTGTGAATGTCACTTGACAATATATGAGATGAGATGGAACAAAAGTTTAAAAATAAAATCCATTCTTCTTCCCAAATCAACATTCTTCATATATCCCTAGACATAATCATCCATATTCCATTATTTCTGCATCTTTTCCATCAGTCTTTATTCATACTCAAACCTTCCTTCAATTGAGACTTCGTGGCAGACCACCACAACAACTCCACATTCCCAATGATCGTCATTCTTGAAACCATATACTTAATCAAAAAGATGAAGACAACACAAAAATACTTCCATGTCCATCAAAGTTTCAAAATTGGATACAGCACTTGTCGCTCATGAACTCAAAGAAACAAGTTTAAATCTTTGCCAAACCACAAACACCTCCCTACTCAACAATACGTGCAAACCCACACCAAAGCCATGCCACCACCGCGACTATTACTTGACCATACTGTCAGTCTGTCACACTACAGCCAGATTCAATCCATGAATTCCTACCATAAATATTGTCTCTGCAAACAAGGTGATCTTGTTGTGGACCACCAAAGGTTCTCCCCACTACTAGTGCTACTACGAAAGCAAGGGCCTTGTGATGTTGGTGGGATGAGTGCGAGGGGACATTGAACATTTGATAAATGAGTACACCTAGATCGCGGACATTGAAGACCTTCGACATTGTGCGGGGCAGGGATAGAGGGTTTTGGTTGATTTAGGGAAACTCAATGATGTCTACTTCCTAAATCATCCAACAAATTTATCTCAATCCATCTCTCCAAATTGCACTCAAAAAATTCCTGTCTCAGATTTCAGCCATATAATCATGGCTATAGAACAGTCAAGCCTCATTCCATGCCTTCTACTGTTGCTGTTGATAAACAAACCATCAAGTTTAAGACTTAAAAGACTAAACCAACAAATTGTGCATGAATTTGATTATTGAATCGTCTACTACACGTGTGGAAAGTATTAGCGATTGGTTTGGAAGCTTGACATCTCACCTTGTGTGGAGAGCAATGTTGCTTACCTACATGTTCTAACCTGCTAGGGTGTGCAGTGCCCGAATGATTGTATGGTATGTGGGTTGCATTTTTAGAATAATTTTTGTGTCTTATTTATGTGTTCTCACGCTGTTAAGTGTTGGAAGTTGACAAATTTTGCCTCGTTGTACTATTATTTTAGCACTTGTGAAAATCTAACGAGGGTAGAGGATTATGTTTGTGATGATCCTTTGGAGTTTATTAAAATGTAAAAATACTATGCTTCGCAAAAGGATAAATGATGTTTTGAAGCAATTTTTTACATCGAATTGCAACATCAATTTGAAGAGTTCACTATAATATATGTGGTTTATTACATTTAGTTGATGGTTAATGAATATAATAAGATCTCGCAATTCATCAAACATGTATTAAACACAATTAACCACATTTTGAATCTCATTAATAGAAAATTTTAGATGTTTAAATAACATTTACTTATTAATTAATCATCTAAATTACGTTCAAACATACATGATTTTCAAGTGTTTAAATATATGTGAAATTCATTAACCACAATTTGTGATTAATGAATTGTGGCACATTCATGTATTCATAACTATTACTAAATGTAATTAGTCATACAAATGAAAGTTGGGTCTAACCGAAGAGGTTATACTTTTCAATTTCATGTGACAAGATTCGAATTTCGGCTGGGAGATTTGACCACATTAAGTATTTGATAATGTCTACAATGAGATTACATCCCAGGGAGAAAATATATGAAGATAAAAAAATGTAACTTACCACATATTTGAATTGTGTTAACAATCTAAGTTAATGTCAGAATTTGACGTGAAATTTGAAGGAAGTTTTGACTAGTCACAACTATTTAAATACACTATTTAACATATATATATTAGAAAAATGTAAAAAGAGGGAGAAAATAGTTTTTTTTTAAAGAGGAGAGAGAAAATAGTGTATACAAATGAATGTGATCACCGAAATATTTTCGGTCAAAAATTGTATGTCTAAATAACACAACTCTTAAAAATAATCCTACTCCTTAAGCAGAAATTTACCGTACTCCTTATGCTATGGCTGTCTCTCATGATATGGACACCCTCAAGCTGGTGTTCTAAAATGTAACTTGCATGGACGGATTCTGCATTCTTTCATAATATTGCGATGCTTTAGGTTCATAATATTCCAAAGAATAAGTTTTGAATTAACAGTAAAATAATGATTCTTTATTCAATCAAATATGTCTAGCCACTGAATTCAGCGGTATCAGCTTTCATACATTTTATGCTCTTCTTTTGCTTTTGGTTCAGTTGATCATTAGTTAAGTTTGATGATCAGACAAAGTTTTCAAGCAGTAAGCAAAATAAATCATCATCATTTAACTTTTTCTTATAACCATATTATTCTAAATTGTAATAAATTGATGAAAAATCTATTTTTTACAAGAAAACTTTGGCAAAACAAACCTTTAGGGTCCGTTTGGTTCAAGAGTTTTGGAGGGGAGGAGCGGGGAGGGGAAGGGAGATTTTTAATTTAAAGTGTTTGTTTCAATTTTTAGAAGAGGAGGGGAGCAAATCTTTTTAAAATTTGATTGCATTGTCATAATTATCCTTAAATTAATTTCAAATCTCAATATTAACCTTGTAACAACTTTTATTATTATTTATTATTATTAGGTTATCTTATTCTTATAACAATTATTATTATTATTTTGTAACTACTTTTATTATTATATTATCTATAACTCTTATTTGTTACATCTAAAACCACTTCTACTACTACTTTGTTGATGTCAACGGCCTTATTATTATTATTATTATCTTATTTTAATTCAACTTATTATTGC
>Ga0228710_1004164_pt1 | contig 22820 bp, 7 predicted proteins | sample MedpolnodulmetaG_FD_177995 | JGI IMG/M metagenome (GOLD analysis project Ga0228710, IMG submission 177995) | Root nodule microbial communities from Medicago polymorpha collected in Santa Monica, California, United States - pink nodules | ecosystem: Host-associated > Plants > Roots > Nodule...
ATTAATGTTTTCTTTAGAAACTTTGTCTTTGCTTATGATTTTAGAAAATACGATGACATGTGATGTCATGATAGATTTTAACATGCCATGTTAATACTTCAAAAAAAAAATGCCATGTCAATAACATTTTCGCTGCTGTCTTGTAGATTAATCTAGTATAAGTACAATCCAGTATATAATCCAAAATTGGGTCAGGAACAACAACACACGAAAACGACAGTTAAACAGTAGTCAAACGATAGCAAAATTAGGGTTTAGAAAAAGGGTTCAGATTTTTGTGTGAAAAGGAATTAATTGATTTGTAATGGTTTGGTTTGGTTCGGTTCGGTTCGTAACAATTAATTACGGTTAACAACGGGTGAAACCATTGCAGGATATGATTGAATGTGAGCAGTTCTACATGTTCCCTCTTTTAATTTAAATAAATCTGAACCACTTATTTAATCTATTGGTGTTTTTCTCGTGGTTCACCGGTGAGGGACCTAATTGGACCCTCACCCTAGAATCCACCTAATTGCTAAATGAGTTTATTTAAGAAAATTTTTTATTTTCTATCATTTACAATTAAAATAACTAAACCTTATTTACCAAAAATAGCGGCAAAGTAAAATTTATTTTTTCTGAATTTTTATCACTCATGATAGAAACTGGTTCAAAACCAGCTCCTTATGTCTGAATCGGTTTTCTGCCCAAAATCGGGTTTACCTGAATAGTTTTTTTTGTGCCTAAATTCGGTCTTCACTATAAAAAAAAAAGCAAAATGTTTTTTTCAATAATAATAATTTATTAATAGACTTTAATATCAAAAATATTCTCAATCAAGGCAATTATTTACACATAAAATCAAAGTACAGGCCTTTCTACTTCAAATAATTAATCAAAACTAGACTAATATCATAAAGAAGTTGTGAATAGAATCGCGACTAAATAAGCAAATCAGTTTAGAGATAATCACGTTTGAGAGACGTTGTGAAGAGAATCGCGACTGCATGAGAGAATCTGTTTCGAGTGAATCACATTTGAGAGAAGCTGCAGAGAGAAGAGGTTGTTAGGGTTCTGTTGTGTCCTTTTGGCTTACTGGCTCCGGATAAAAAATCGATTATTCAGAAAAGTAGTTAACCAACTTTTTTCTTTTTTTTAATGGACCAGGAAAATTTTAAAATGTTTAGGCTTTTTTATTTTTTTAACATGATTTATGGTTATGAATCAAATGAACCAGTTTCTATGCACACATCTAGGTTTAACTATTATTTTCGATTTCGTTTTATAAGTTTTTGTTTGTAATTTTCATTCAAACAACTGAGATCTTTTCAAAAGAGTTGAGTTTCATTGCATATTATCATGTTTTTATATTTGTTAATGTTTTCTCTTAATCTCCACTCTTTAGAATTAATACTGCTACCCAGGGGCGGATCTCTTTGGAGACCCCAAGGTGCCACTGCACCCCCTAGTTTTTATATAAATATGATATTACACATTATATTTCAACTAATATGTTGTTGCAGCAGCGGTCATGCGGTCCCTCAATGTATAAAAGGCCGCACGTTCGATTCCCTGGCACCCTCCTTTTCATAATTCTTAGCGTATTTTTCTTATTTTTTCCGAAAAAAAAATGGCCTGGTGGGATCCGAACAAGAATCCTCATGTATCAAACGAGCAATATTACCAACACAACAGTTTACAATGTTGCACATTTTTAAAACTGTTTAATATATAGTCTTCAAATATTTGACACCCCCGAAAAAAAAAACTCAAGATCCGCCACTGCTGCTGCCTCTTTCTCTTTCTAATTAGTAATTAACGCTTCAATTTTTATTTTCACCCTCTTTTCAATTTTTGGGTTATTTGTTTTGCTTACTATGTTTTCTGTTTCTTAATAGGGAAAGTTATCTTGCTTGTGAATGAGGGTGTAGAGTGGCAATAAACATCGGCTCATATTTTTCTCTTTCGCACAAGTCCATATGACTGTACTTAGGGGTGAGGGTGACAATATGATCCATCAAATCCATATCTATCCATCATAATATCCATCCAAACCATGCACCAAACAAAAAATTGTTACTGGATCATGTTTAATCCATCCATTTAAAATTATGGATACATCCAATCCATCCACCTTATTTTAAAAATTCAAAGAATTACCTAAAATATTAATAATAATCCATTGGATGAAAAAATATTTTAAACATGATTTAAATGAATTTTGTTAAAAAATAAAAACAAACTGTTTTTTTAATTATGGGGGGTCTAAAAAGAATTCTTTTTATTTTTTTCCTTAAATGATTGGCCCATAAGATTCAACCCACTCCATTAAAAATAATCAGACCTTACTCTTTAATAAAATAAAAAGTCAACAACATCTATGGCTACCAGAGTTCTGCAACAGCCGTTTGACAGCCACCACCTAATGTTGCCAACTCACCGGATCTCCATCGTGGTTCGCCGAAAAATAGAAATTCCCGACCAAAGCACTGCCGCATGCAGCCGGAGCTCCGTCGGTCAACTGTGGTGGTCGCCGGTCAACGTTGGTGCACCACCACCTTTTATTTATTTATTTTATTTCAAAAAGAAAATTATTTTGGACTTGATAAAAAAAATATGTTTTGGGCTTAGACAAAAAAAAGTATTAGACTTAATTAAAAAAATTATTTTGGGCTTAGACAAATAAATATTGAGTTGAATATTTTTACTTTTTATACCAATTTATAAATAAAATAATTATGTAAAACAAATTCAAAAAAAATAAAGAGTGCAGCTATATACAACAAAAATCTGTTTTGCTAAATCTCACGAAACAACGAGCATGGCTTTGTTTCTCTTTCTTATAACGTGGAGCTATTTTTAAAATATTTTAAACATTTAGTAAAACGGAATAGGCAAAGTGTTTTAGTGATATAATAATTCTGGAAATTGTGGAAAACATGCGGTACTGGTGCATATTAGCCAATCAAGTTTATTCGTGAAATAGTCGGGGCGATTTCTTTCGATGAATATAGCATTTTCCAAATATAAATTACACATTTTAATAGATGGATCATATGGATATCCATTCATCAAAATCTAATAATGGATAGATTGGATGGACATTATATTTAATGGATGAATGTATGGTTTTTTTCAAAAAAAAAATAGTGGATTTTAATGGATTAATGAATCTTTTTTATCCATCCATTAAGATCCGAATTCATATCCATCTAATCTATCCAATTTGCCACCCCTAACTGCACCAACAAGCTTCATGGAACATAGTTTTTTTTTATCACAAGGTAAGCATTTATTCATTAGATTGTACTGACAAGAGAGAGATAAATATATAAAACAAAATACAATTTTTTTTTATAACCCTCTTGTTCTCATGGGAAAAGGGTGGTGATAATTGGGAGTTCGGGTGGAGGCAAGCAAAACCTAACCAAAAATTATTGAGAAATGTTAGCAACACACACTTTCCAACACACTCTCTTTGATTGGTTAAAATTCACATAGGTCCCACCAAATCATGTGGGCATATAAATTTGGTGGGTCTCATGTGAATTTTAACCAATCAAAGAGAGTGTGTGTTAGAAGGTGTGTTGCTAGCATTTCTCAAAATTATTTCAATCAAGAATGAACTCACGCTCTTCTAAATAATTTGACATTCGTGGAACCCATTAATCACTTGAATCCAATTGTTTGGTTTACAAAATACAAATTTTATTGATACAATGTTATGTTTACATCAAAGGATTACATCACCTATGTAGAAAGTAAATTACTATAGCTGACCAATAGCAAACTGATGACTAATTATATTTTTCATAATTTTAGTTCCCTCTATTCTTACCAGGACCATAAGATTTACTAACAGTAAAGAAAATAAACAAATTTACAATGCTCAAAACACATCGGTACTATGTTAACAAATGTTAACAAGTGCCTTGAGATCTTCCACTTGATCAATTGTACAAAGATTCCATGGATTTAAAGCTCTTCCGTCCGGTGTTAGATCTCCAAAAGATTTCTCATTATGCATGCTTTGTTGAGAAACCTGTTCAACAAGTTATTGTTTTAGCTTCATCTCTTGATTCATTAAGGGTGTGTTTGGATGTAGGGTTTAGGAGGGGAAAAGAGGGGAGGGTTTACTTTTCATTTTTAAATTACGGACAATATAAAATGTTTTTTAAAAAGTTAACATATTAACATGATAAACGGTCATATAATACTTCAATCACGCTTAATTTATTTTTAAAAAACGTGTTATATAGTCCGTAATTTAAAAAAGAAAAACAAACAATCTCCTCTCTTCCCCTCCTAAATCCTCAATCCAAACACACCCTAAATGAATATTTCACAGGATTATCCAAGTAACTATACAAACTATGAACATGAGTACATGACAAAATATATCTCATCTCATTATACAAAATATGTTGAATTATGCTCTTACTCCCCCACAAATATGCCATTTTTGAGCTTTTATATACCGTGTAATTTTGTTTTTATTTTTAATCTTTGCAAATATATCATTTTTTCGCTTTTGGTCGTTTTTTTGGTTGAAGCATGCAAAGTTGGTTCATATTGAAATCGATCCTTGTATTATTAATTGTAGTAAAATTAAAATATTTTACATATTATAGGGACAGATTTTAATATGAATAATTTTATATGAACTAAAACAAAACAACAAGGACCAAAAGCAAAAAGTGATATATTTGCAAAAACTAAACAAAATATTTTAAAAGAGACTAAAAGCAAAAAAAAAATCATATATTTGCGTCAACCAAAAACATTTAAACCTAGAAAATATGTCTTGATTGTATTCAATTAGATACTATATGTTTAGATCAATAGTGAACAGCCTCATTAAAATTAAAATAGGATGATATCCAAAGAATGACAAATGATACTTAAAAAAAAATGTACCTTGATTTTTCAGTTGGAGCTAGGAGATTGGAATTCTTGTCATGGTGATACTGATAGATGCCATTCACATCCTCTTTTGGTAACTGCAGTCTGCAGGAATTTGTTTCTGTAAGAAGCTAAAATGACATGTGCTAAACCACTTAGCATGTTCCTCTTAGGCTCAAGCATCGCATAAAATGGAGTAGCTAAGAAAAATGATAAAGTGGCTATAAACATTAAGATAACAGGAACACCAAATCCTACTGTCCACCCCATGTTATCTTGAACACGGACAACAACACTTGATCCTAAGAGCGTCGACACTGCGATGGAAACACAGTACCAGCTGAAATAGCCCTCTCTGATTCTTGCATTTTCGTCTCTCTTGCTTAATTGATCAACACCAAAGGCCAAGGAGGAGGATCTAATGCCTCCAGCTCCAGTGGACATGAGAGCAAAAGAAGAATGCAACATCAAAAGCTGGATTGTTGTAGGGGAGTTGCAGCTCTTTGTAAGTTGGTTGATCATAGTTGTTAACCATAGAAGATTCATTCCCTGCAACCCCAACATAGACAAGGGTCGACAAAAATCAATTTTAATATATTTATTTTATAACCTGCCACCAAAATAATAATTCATTTCATATATTTATATAATATATAATATTAGTTACATATTGGCCATAAATATCCAAATTAGACAATCGGCCACCAAAAAATATGTCGGGGTGTAATACCACGAAAAAATAGGACGAACACCGACTGACCCAAAAGTGTCATAACCTATCTAACTAGAATAGTGATAGTGCATAATCTTCGTCTTTATCCATGAATTCGAAATCTTGCTTTGGTTTTTTCAGAGTTGAAGTGTCACAAGTAATAGGATTGTGCTCATTTGTTGGTTTCTTTGGCGGTTTTGGCTCCTTAGACATGAGATCATCGAAGGCGGCTTGTCTATCCATAAACTCAAAATGCCATTTCTCCGCCTCACCAATCTTGTGAGTCATCCACTCCTTACAAGGAGGTGGTAGCGGACAATCTTCTTTCAACTTCACATGAAGAAAGTGGTCCGGAATTAAGCAAAAACACATTATGTTGGAATATGGCTTAAGTGGTGGAGCACTCCGGATTGGAAAATATGTCTCACATGAACCACTCATTTCGGGCAAAGTCAATAGAACAACCGCTCTATTGTAGCAAGTAGCAATAATGTGACCCATATCCGGAGTGGTCAACCACTTCTCTGGAGGCGCAATACCACTTTTGCTTGTTGAAGGGTGTAAATCATCCAAGATAAGTTTATAACGCCTCTCGGTAGCATATATCGGCAAGTAGTCACTCTTGTGATTTTTCAACTCATTAATAAGTGCATGACGAACCAAAATATGATCTTCCTCGTTAAATCCCATGTGCCTAGCTATGACCCGGAAACCACAATTACCATCCCCTCTAACATTGACAATGTCTTCAATGTAAGGCCTCATGATATTTGGAATTTGTGAAATGTATGGTATTTGCAAATAAGGTTTTGGTTTTGAAGTAGGAATCGAAGCTTGTGACCGGGAGCAAGTGCCAAGTCGTGAACCTTTACTCTTTGGAACATTACTCTTGCCATGTGAGTATTGACTATCGGGATTTTGAGAATCAATAGTCTCCCACCTAGAGGGGATTCGACCCGTGGACCTCGTTTTCAGTGTAGACTTCACCCTTTTAGGTGCTCCCTTGGTGGCCACTTTTCTCGGAGGTGGCTTCAACATTATGTCCTCCAGAAATCCTAGATCACGCATATTTTCTTTGATGAAGAGTTTCATCTTGTAAGGGGCCCTCTTGTGACATTCTTGAATGCCGTCCCATTTCTCCATAAAGGAAAAATTGGCATTAACCTCTTCTCCAATTACACTTAACCTTCGCCAATGAGGGTGTATTTCATCCAAAATAATATGCAATTTTTTCTTTCTCTTCCCGGCAAGAATACAAGCACAAGGCAACCCAAACGTTGTCATTTGCACACAACCACAATCTTCTTTAGCAACGCCGAATCTCCTAGACCTTTCAAATTCTTCATAGATGAAACCCAAAGCGGCCTTAGAGACATAACCCTCCAACTCTGAGAATAATTTGTTTTTTCTATATTTGTGTACCATGACGGTTATGCTCCTCCCAAAACTCCCTTGTATCTCATCGAATTGGTTTTTCAACATTTTGTCAATTTCTTCCCAACATGATTTCAAATCTCCCACACTACTCCTCAAGTATCTTTTCAATTGTGCATGAGCCGATTCAACAATGTTGGTGGTTCTACACCCTAGATGCAAATATTTATTTGTCCATGCCCTCACAAAATGCTTCTTAAGGGGCAAAACGGTTTCCTCAACATATTTAACAAACAATGAAAACGGTCCACATACCTCATCTTTGAATATCAACCATGCAATTGCAAATGAATCCTCCGTAGGAGAGTTAACCACATCTCTCCAAGCCCTCACTATTTTCTTAACAAGCTCACAATGCTTGTCATCATCCGCTTCCTTTGCATCTTTGTCGACAACTTTTGCTTTCGAAGGCTTGGCATTAACTCTACAATCCGTGATGCACCTAGATTTGACATTCTTCTCAATATGAAAATAACAAAGTACATGGTCTGTTTTAGGGAGAACTTCGGCAACAACTATCATCAAAGTGGGGTCCCTATCGGTGACAATCACCTTAGGCATGTTGCGTTTTGAGGTCAAAAGACCAACCAACATCTCAAGTGTCCAAATGAAGTTATTCTCTTTTTCAAAGGAAAGAAAGGCAAACGCAACCGAATACGTCAATTTGGTAGAGGTGACACCAACAATCTCAAATAACGGCATTCAGTAGGTATTGGTTTTGTAAGTGAAGTCCATGATCAAAACAGTGGGAAAAGTGTTAAGCATATCAATTGAATCCGGATGAGAAAAGAATAAGTCTTCAAGAGTGGTTTCCTCGCTATTTGCTCTTGTGAAATAGACATATTGATGCTTCTCCAACTTTGAAATCAAGTATTTTAACTCCGTTTTGTCCTCTCTTTGCCCCTTGCGCCATCTAGTTCGCACATTATACACTTGCTTGATGAGTGTCACACTTTCTTTGTTTTTTTTCCTTCAAATCCGTGAGAATATTTCTAGGCGCCGCCAAGCTCTTTGTCATGTCGATAACTCTTTGCTTTTCCTCCGCTTTTAGTCGACCAGCAAGAAGGTGACCGGATAACTTTGGCGCCAAGTCATGGTTGTGAATTCCACAAAGCATGGCAATCCACCAATCTTGTGTTTTATTTTCAAAGAAGCATTTCAACCTAAACAGACAATTACATTTCCTTGAGCCCGTGCCTTTAAGCTTCAGTTTCTTCCTCGTCTTAGGTGGCTTGTACTCACCACTCCTTTCACATTGCATCGTCATATATGGCGTTATTGTACTAGATTTATCTATAGAAATAGTAAATCCGGCCCTTGCCACTTGTCGACAAACCCAACCAAGTAATTCTTTTCGATCTCTCCATCTTTCATTTGTTGTAAAAAATGATCCGGTGTTTACTTGAATAACACGAACACTGGTAGGTACCGGTTTAGGCTTTTCTTCAAAGTTACTGGTAGGTATCGGTTTTGCTTAGTTATGAACAATGTGAGCTTGAAAAGGAATTTTCACTTTAAACTTCACATGATTGCTTGGTTTGACATCGCCGGATACTATTCCGGAACCTACGCCTACGCCGGAAGCTTTATTTTTGTCCGATTTCGGATCAACGGCATCCTCCGCCACATTTTCAACCATGTCACTCAAGACTATTGAAGTAGTAAAAATATCGTTCCCACAAGGATTGGTTTTAATCTCAAGAATTCAATTACGTTATTAAAAAGGATGTATAAAGGTTCTTTTAAATTTGCCACTAGGCAGTTGGTTTGGTTTGATTTGATGAAATCAAGTAACATAAAATAAAGATTGATTAAGAAAATATGGAGAGAGATGAGATCAGGTCTGTCGGAGCCTCTAATGTTCCCCTAATTGGTATACTGCACTTATTCTTATGAATGATTCTCTAGTTCCACGATAGTTAACAAAATAGTCCTAATCAATCCCTTGAGTTAGGACCCTCTTCTCAAACTATAGCCCCTAATTCCTTAGGTGATCTAATAATCTTTGAAGGTTTTAAGCACGTTAACCTAATATCACTAATAAACGATTATCGATTCCTAGACTAACCATGTTTATTAGAACAATTCAATTAGGTCTAAGTCGAAAGCTAGGGTCAGTAGTCATTCGTTCTCACTAAATCATGTTTATATTTGATCAGGATATTTAAAGCATTAAGAACAATTGAATTGAATAAAAACTAGATTGCCATTCATAATAAATAGAGTTTCACAACAACATGGATCAATTAGGGTTACACAGGTTCATCTCGGACCTAATCTCTGAGAGATTTAGCTACTCATAATTGAGTTTACAAATAGCATAATCAATGAAATAATTAAAACATACATGAACTGAGTAAAGGAGGATGAAATCGCCTTCCAGCAGTCTTCAGGTCTCAAAATCGCACTTTTGCTCTCCAAAATCGTAACTCTGGTTTCTGGAACTGACTTCAGCTTAAATAGGAAATATTTTTTTAAGTGAACAATCGCGCCGCGTTAGATTCCAATCGCGACACGATTTAAGCAAACCATAGAAGTCTTCCAGATCTTTCTTCACAATCGTGACAATCCTCCAGCAATCGTGTCACGTTAAAATAGGCAGAGCCAAACTTGCAATCTGGTACTAAAATCGTGCCACGACTGTTTCCAATCGCATCATGATTTGTTGCCTTCAGTTCTTCTAAATTTCTTGCTTTTAACACCCCTGAACACTTCATATTGCTTGAGAACTCTATCAATTTATCAAAATAAGTCCTAAAAATTACGTAATGACAACATGTCATCATCACTCAATGTCTACTCAATAAAAAAAATAACAAAGAAAAAAAAAATAAATAACTTGTGCCGCAAGCAAAGCAAGTAAAAAAAGTGGCGCAAAAATTCAAAATCTGGGCAACACAGTAGCGTGAGTTAACTCACGCTAGTGTTATCTTCCTGCGCAAGTTAACTCACACAACACTTACAACTAGCGTGAGTTAACTCGCGCTCAGCCCTATCACCTACTAAAAAAATGACGTAAGTTGCAGAAAAACTAGGAAAAAAGGATGAGTTTTGACGGTGCATTACCTGTTCTTTGATGCTTGATGAACATAGAAACTTGCTTCCTGACGATTTGCAATGATTTGGAATGAAGATTTTGACCCAAAAATTCACACTTTTCGGGTTTTTGGAGGGTGAGGGAAAGAAAAAATGGAGTTGTGTGGTTGCCTGCTGGGTTTTGATTGAAAATAGTTCCTAGTGTGAGTTAACTCACTCTGCGTAAGTTAAATCACGTAAGGGCCAAATCGTCTTTAAACTTGGGAATGAGCAAAACCGTTTGGGTAAAGAGCAGGACTCATGATGGTGTGCAAAGAGAAAGACAACAAAGGGCCTTAAAATTTTGATGGCCCAAATTGAGTTTTTGATATTTCATTTGGCAAAATTATAATGAAAATTGCTCTTCTCCCTTTCCATTTTGCTCATCCCCCCCCCCACACACAAACTTCCAAAAAATAACTTCAACGTGAGTTAACTCACGCTCGATATATCGAACGTGACTTAACTCACGTTCACACGGACCCCAAAGGTAGAGCACTATTTGAAATGCGTAAAGAATTATTTTAAATTTTTACGTTAATGCTTACTACAACATAAATTTTGTTTTATACTATCATAGTTTACTTTCGTAGCCTACCCAAATATATTTTTTTGCTTCGCCACTAACCATAGGCGGTTTCACCGCCCGACGACCCCGGACACTTGCCTGGGCTCAATCGATAATTTTTTCACATTAGGCCCAACCCAAAAGTCCATTAACACACTTAAAAAAATATTGGGCAAACTCACAATCACACGCACACGTACTGAGCAAAAGGGAACAAAAAAACAGAAGTTCTTCACCTCTCTATGTCTCTCGGTTCTCAGGCTCTCTCATCTGTCTCTTTTTTTCTAATCTCTTCTCTGGTTGCTAATCTCTTCCCGTTCACTCTAAAGGTAATTTCTTCTCCTTCCTTCCTTGTTTAGTTGTTTTAGGGTTTTAGAAAAATTGATTATTTGTGCTTTTGTAAAATTGGTGTGTCTGCTGCAATTGAAAAATTGATTAATGAATTGGGTGAAATGGAAATTGATTATTTATGCTTTTGAAAAATTGATTTTGTAGAAAAATTGTGCATCAGTTGAAAGAAAAGCTAGTGAGTTAGCATTAGTTGTTAAGGAAAATGGATATTGAAGTGACAAAGTGTTGGAACACATTTAAGTGTTATTGTGTGAATTAAAAAAATTCTCATGTCAACTATCTCAATTAGTGTTCATTTATGAGGCGAGATCAAGCCATTGATTTTCTAACGGTCAACTAATCATAACTATTGGATTTGTAACTTATCTTTGGTCATTCACCTATAAATTGAGTTCTTCTCCCTCACTTCTTCTCACACCAAAAGTTCTCTTGAGTTGTCAAAGAACTTTTCTCTCTTTTCCCTCCTTTAGCTTGTGTTGACGAGCTATTCTTTCCTTCTCCCTCTTTTTATGTCCCTTCGGATTTAAAGAGTGTTCTTAAGGCCATAGTCCCTTCGGTTTATAATGTTCCTTCGGAATTAAGAATGGTCTTAAGAACATAGTCCCTTCGAAAATAAGAGTATTCTTAAGATCAAAGTCTCTTTTGAGATAAAACGTCCCTTCGAAAAATAAGAATGATCTTAAGAATATAATCCATGTTTTATGCTCTTGGAGAAGTTAGATATTAGAGTGGTGGAAACACCATATTAGAGTGGTCTTAATACCATATAAGAATGGTCTTAGTACCATAATAGAGTGGTATAAATACCATATTAGAGTGGTCTTAGCACCACATTTGAAGGTGTATTTCTAGAACAGATCCTATAATGTAATAGGACTCTGATACAGTTGTAGCTGGACTATTTTATCTTGGAGGCGTCGTGGTTGACAGTCTGCTTGCACAATTTTGGGCAGTGCCACGAAACGTCTTAAAGAGAGCGACCTAGTCCGTGACTCAGCCTAGTAATCTCTTCGGCGAATTTTTTTTTTTTAACTAATTTTGACTATTGTTCCAACACAAAGTTAGCATTAGTTGTTAAGGAAAAGCCGGTGATATTTTTTTTACCAGGAAAAACATTAGTTGTTAAGGAAAAGCTTGTATGTTGTTATATTTTAAAAAGAAATATTTTCTTGAAAATTGTGTATATTACTTTTTAAAACTGAAAAAAGTGTTGTTTTTAATATTAATTTTCTCTTTTCTTACTATTTTTAGTTGCTTAACTTGTTTGACATGTGAATTTGCAATAAATTTTATGCATAAACTTTATAAAATTTCTGGCTCCGTGAGTGCCACTAACCCACCCATAATGTGTCATCTCCTTATTGGAAAAGATTCCATGTTCAACCTCGTTCCAAGACTAATAACTTGAAAGAACTCTTGAAAAAAAAAACATGAAAGAAAAAAAATTCCCTTCTCATTTTCAAAAGTACTTTAATTCGCAAGTATACCTGCTGCTTTCTAAAGAATTATTAGTGGACAGGTTTGACTTATAAACGTGCACTTGGACACTTGTGATCCCGGGGCCGTACGCAAAAAGCAGCACATTTGTGAAACTCCACTTGAGAGGAGGCACCTATTTTCCTTGACTAATCCACGCTTCTATTTTCACCTACCTTTCTTTTTTCTTCTTTTAGAGCTAAAAACAGTCTTCTGTTAAGTGTCGTAGATTCAAAAAAAAAAATTGTTAAATATTTATAATTAAATTAAATTACTTTAAGTATAGTCTTCCATACATTAGACTGCCAATAGAGTAAGAATAATCATCATTTTTATCTTCTAAAAAAACAATAATATCATTTATATAATTTGTTACGTGATATAATATTCATAAAAATCAATCCATTCTAAACAATACCAAATTAAGCTAAACCTAGAAGACCAAATTAAATTACAATTAAATTAGATCAATAATAAGAAACCACAACTGCAGTTAAACCCTCTCAAAAAAAAAACTGCAATTAAACAATACCAATGCCAATTTTGAGAGTGGAAAAAATCAGTCGAACTGAAATTATCATTAAATCAATAATTTAAAACTCTAGATTAACAATTTGCCTGTAGTTCTTGAAATACAATTTGTGGTATGAATTGTGACGTTTAAAGAGCATATGAAACCTTTAGAGGCTTATCAATTGATGTAGACTTGATTTTAGATGCAAATTCTCTTTGTATCAATAATTTTTGTGCTAAGCCAATTTTTTTTTAAGGATTGTGCTAAGCCAATTTAAACATTGTTCTAACTTCAATTCAATCCCGTTAATAAAATGGCGAGATTAATCCTCAATTAAACAATCCGAGTTTAAAAGAAAAACATTAGCATTTGATTATAATGAACAGTTTTCTTATACACTTTTGTCCAAAGATTTGATCAACTCATCCGCTTAGGCCGGAAAAGTTAGCAGCATCTAGTAAAGTAGGATGACGTTGATACCTCCCTCCCATTACATTGGTTGTTTATTTTTCCTTTCCTTCGCATTCTTTTCCCCCATTTTTACCTTGCAAGATACGCTAATAATTTATTTTATTAAAAAAATACCAACAACCGTAATCGAAAAGCGGAAAATTATGCTAACAAATATCTTAAGAGGACTCTTTCACTTGTTAAGGAAATCAAGAGTAGTATATTTGTATTAGATTCAATAATTTTTTACTTTTAAAAAGTTAAATTCACAATTTTTTACCATTTTTTAATACAATATTTCTATTTTTATCCTCTTATCCAATCCAATCTCTCAAAAGCATTCTTTAGCATTTGCCAAAAATTTAATATGCATATAAACTTTGCTTAATTGTCTTTATTATTTACTTAATTCTGTTTTATTAAAAAAAATATTCGTTAAACTAAATAATTGAGTTAATGTGGTTAATGAATTTGAATAAATGATGAATTTGTTCGGAAGAATCTGAATTCGTTAAACTAAACAATTTTTTGTTAGACTATACTTTGGCTCACGACTGAACTTCCAACTGTGAGGATCCCTTTCTTTAGATACCAGATGGTAATAATTTGTTCAAATTCATAGATAAATAAGATTAACCAATCAATTGAACTCGAATGATTAATGAGTTTCACCAAACGACGAATTGTACAATGTTCAATTCTTGAGTGGAACAGTTGTTGATTAAACTTTACTTTTCTCTCGCCCGAACTATGAATTACTAGGGTTCATCAACCACTTAAAATAGGAGTGTTAATGCAAAAATGAATAAATAAGATTTTTGTTTTAAAGGAAAAATGTTGATAATTAATTATTAAATTAATATTTACTTCTTGATGCATATGTGAATTTAGACCGCCAACTCATTTAATCTTTAACTTAAACCAGCTGAACCATCTGTTTGTTAAAATAAACAAGATGAAATACAAATTCAACATCATTCAAAACAAATTTTACAACATTCAAATTAATAACATAAATCGTAAAATACTTATAAATAATATGACAAATAATGTTCAACGTCAACCACCTAATCATTTGTTGAATCAACCATTGAAATTGATTATTCAAACTGCACCAAATAAAATCACAAAAAAAGACGAAACATCACACCATGTACTAAAAAGACGAAACCACAAAAGAAATAAACTTCAAAGTGAGTAAATAGCATGTTATTGAAATGTCATATATTGTTGTTAAAAATCCAAAAATAGGATACCTTCCATAAAAACTCTTGAACAGGATAAAACAAGAGTAGTCTTTGGGTGTGAAGTTGGAGGGTCACAACAGGTCAATGACAACCTTATCCAATTGGATTCCCCTTGAGAAGCAAAACGTGGCAGCTGTATTTTATTTTATCCAAAAATCCATATCACTAAAGTTCTAGTGTAGGATGATAGCAACCAATCATAATAAATAAAAATCATGCAAAACATAAGGTAATTTCTCTTTATTATTTATTGTATTGTATGAATTGAACATTAGAAATGTCGAAAAAGACACGCAAATAAACAGAATTATTATTATTCTGGTGCTGAGTCAGATTATGTTTATCCAACCGTGTTTATCAATTTCCACATGGAATGGGAGACAGTAAACATTTACTCGGAAACGAGTTGAGTTGAGTTAGGTGACAGGAACGACTTAGCTAGATAGTAAGTACAGGTCAGCACCAACCGACTTTTGTTTTGAACAACGATACAATACATGATATTTATATCTTCTATTTCCTATTTTAACCTTACCTTTCTTCATTTCAATCCATTTCTATCTTTGTCTCTACCAAACCCTCCTTTTCATTTTCATCTTCATCGCCTCCACCATTAACCACCGTAACGTATCATCATCCGCCAACATGGAGTGGGTCGTTGGCGGAAAGTTTAAGATTGGTCGCAAAATCGGTAGCGGTTCATTTGGTGAAATTTATATAGGTAATTTATTCATTTCTATTTCTATTTCATTTTATATCTATGCATATGCTTATTCTTTTCTTGCTTTTTGTAGCCTCTGATATGGATACCTCTGAGGTCGTTGCCGTCAAAATGGTTTGTTTCTTTTTCTTTCATTTCTCCTCTCTTTATCATATCATCATCACGCAAATTTTGCTTAAAGTTTCATTTTTTATTTTTCATTTGTGATTGCTCCGGTAATCTAAGGAATATATGATTTTATCTTAATGAGATCAACATTTTATCTTAACCTATCCGGTTTGATGGGTTTCGGTAGCTCAACTGATTAGGGTTAAAAGGAGTTAGAGGATCTGAGTTTAAACCCTGATTATTAACATTGCCTGTTTAAGAAATTAATGTGGCTTGATAACATGGAATTAGGGATGGGTTTTTGGATATGCATATAGTGAATAAATCTCTACAAGTATAAAAACTTTGGTTAATTTTTAATTAAAAGAACTATACTCAAGAACTATTTTGTACAAGGCCTAATGCTGATTCGTAGTTGCTACATTTTTTAGGAGAAGAAGAGAACAAGGCATCCACAACTATTGTATGAGGCCAAATTATACAGTCTTCTTCAAGGAGAAAGTAAGTTATAAAAGAAGCACTTGGGTAATTTGCATCTCATATGAAAAAGGCTATGTTTCTTGTTTTTTCTGATTCGTCTTACACTTTGGATTTTAGGTGGTATTCCAAGTATGAGATGGTGTGGTACTGATGGAGATCATAATATTCTGGTTATGGATCTTCTGGGACGTAGTCTGGAGGACCTTTTTGTCTTTTGCGGGAGCAAGTTTACCTTAAAAACAGTTTTGATGTTAGCAGACCAGATGGTAACCATTGATTCATATCTCAATTGCTTGATAATATTAAATATGACTTTTGGAAATAACTATCATGTTTGCTGCCTATCAATATAGTAGCAGTTTTATATCTAAAAGTTACCTCTTGTAGGAAACTAGTGTGTGACCCGTGTCGATGCCACGGGATCACAATTAATTGCGATGTTCATCAATTAATCAAACAATATGGCGTAAAAAAATAATCAGTTTTTACACACTACGAATGAAAAGCACATTAATGTGAGTTTATTTCTGTTTTATTTACTTGACCACAGCTTTCGAGAATAGAGTACATGCATTCCAAGGGATTTTTACATAGAGACATCAAACCAGACAACTTTCTAATGGGTATTAGGAGAAAATCAAGTCAGGTAAAATCATCTAAATTCATTATCTTCAATAGCTAACTTATGTTGATAATTTTCCCGTCCCATAGTTCCTTTTATGTTTCATATTTCTTACATTTTCTTTCTGCAATTTGTTACATTTATAGGTTTATATTATTGATTTCGGACTAGGAAAAAGATATCGGGACCCCAAAACAAGCAAGCATATTCCTTATAGGTATATTTTGTTCTGTTTAATTTTAATTATATTCTATTCTACTATAATTTTAATTATATTTCTAATCTTTTATTGTGGATCATGTTTTTACATGTTATAAGGTTTTCTTGTGTCCTAAAAATACTTGATTTGTTTACTTTTCTATTTACAAAAGTTCTAGAGGTTTGACCACATGAAACCAGATTGTTTTAATGTCACCCATGAAGTAAAAAAAAACCAAAAACGAGAAGATAATACCAAACAGAAGATAAATTAAAAGTTGATATTAATTATTCTGTATTGGATGACAGTTAATAAAGGTATTCAATCAAGTTTTTTATATTTCAAATCTTATAATTACCGAAAACTTCTGTAACTGGTGTGGTTATTGCCTATTTTCCTATGCCATCCTTGATGTGTACTACTGCACTCGGTTATAAGCAAAAAAAGTGTTTAAATTTGAGGGACTCAAATATAAGCTAAACTTAGCTATTCTATGCACATTTAATGTTACTATTACAAAAACACCCTTATGTTAATACTTTAATGTTGCGAGAAGATGACCATAATAAGTGTGGAAGTAGGTATTTTTGCTTATAATGGAGTTTAGAGGGGGTATTTTGTGAAATGGTCTCTCATTTTTTTTTTTGTAAATTAAATGTACATTGTTGTTTATCAATAGAGAGTCTTCCAACTTGTAATCTGTGTAATCTCAAATAATTCCTTTTCCGGACACTTCTGATTGTTTCATTCTCACTGCTACTTGTGCTTTGCTAGTTTAACTAGTCAAGTTAATGGTCCCTAATGTTTTGACCTTGATAACCTTATACAGAGAGAATAAAAGTTTAACAGGGACGGCACGATATGCAAGTTGCAATACTCACCTAGGAATCGGTACGTAGAAATAACTTATCCTTCTTTACAGCTAAGCTTGTAACCCACAAATTTCACTCTGTTTTGGTTTAATTTATTCAGAGCAAAGTCGTCGTGATGATTTGGAGTCTATTGGCTATGTCCTTATGTACTTCTTAAGAGGAAGGTATGTTTCTTCCTATTCATTGTAATTTTCTTAACTTCTTGAATTTAAAAAAAATGGTGCATATGAGTATCAATTGCACATTCTTCTTAGGTAAATTTAGGGCTTGACTTTATGGTTTTTGCATTTTAGCCTTCCTTGGCAAGGTCTGAAAGCTGTCACCAAAGAGGAAAAATATGACAAGATTCGTGAGAAGAAGTTATCAACTTCCACTGAGGTATACATTTTCAATTCCATAAAATGATTAACCCCTGACCCCCTTTCTAGTTTTTAATTTCCTTTTCTTCTCGCCCTCATATATTGGTGTACAGTAGAAACTGGACTAGGTTTTGATTAAGGTAGAGTTCCCCCAGTAGTCCTTTTCTTATTTTTATGTTAAGAGTGGGAGCAAGGAAGAGTGATGCTAAGGTAGGAAATGGTAATGAGTTATGCAAAAAAAAGAAGCGGCAACTTTAATATCAAACATAGTTTGAATACCTGAACTATCGACCAAACTATATTAAGAGCTTTTAGGGATTGCTATTACTGGATTTATCAAATTTTAGTTAGTCCTCCCTCCTGAGAGAGGTTTTATCATTTAAGTTTTTTGTTACTCAGAAGTTTAATGAACCCCTATTCCTTGTTCTCAGAAGCTTTGCGAATCATATCCCGTGGAGTTTGCGTCTTACTTTCATTATTGCCGCTCTTTGACATTTGAGCAAGATCCAGATTATGGATTCTTAAAGCGTCTGTTTCGTGAGTTGTTCACTCGTGAAGGTATTGACTGCTTTTTTATCGTATACTTGATTTTAAGTAATTACCGGGACATATAGGATATATCACATTGTTTGATGATATGATAATTTGCTTATTAGTTGGTTGTTTTAGCCTGTTGAATGTAGGAGGTATTATAAACGACTTCCACCAAGTGTTTAACCTTTCTTCTTTCTCCTTTAGTTATGCAAATTTTGTGCCAGAGTATCTCTACTTAAGCACACATTGCATACAGTACAAAGGTTTACGTTTGAGATGAGACCTACCTGTGGTCTTGAGAACAAAGCCAACTATCTAACATTTTATGATTTTATTGTTTTTCATCCATTACTTTATATCCATAAGTTCATGTTTTGGAAATTTTATGAATTATTTCATTAATTCTTCATTTTTCATTGCCTGGAAATAAATGATTTAGCTGTATCATGTACTAGTAACCAATCTTAGGGTTTCAAAGTTGTTTTTGGTAGCCTCTTGTGTTGTATTTATATTCTCCCCCGATGTAATAAGAAGTTTATTTGGCTGAATTTAATGAGCAGGATATGACTATGACAATTTATTCGACTGGACCATCCTAAAATACCAGCAGACACAACAGACAAGGAGACAAAAACAATCATCGGTTAGTGTTTTATTTTGAACCTTTAAACATTTTTTCTATGGTCTAGCTTGCATATGATTGTCTGATAGCCCGATTATTAAACTTTCCTGATTTTATTCTCTTCCTCACTTGACTCAATGACTATTTGCAGCCTTCAGATGCCGTACCTAGTGCTGTGCCTAGCAGTCTACAACCAGTGGTTGTGGAAAAACATACAGGTAACTTCAGTCTTCTTATGTTCATACAACGTGGTTAAAACTTGAACGAATTCTGTTCAATTGTGGAAGATTTTTCCTAGATAATGTATATTGAAGTGATTTGCTAGATGAGATTTTTATTTTCCAGTAGAATGAGTTAGAATTTAAAGTTACATTTTAATGCTCATTGCAAAATGGTAAAAAGGCAATAGTTTCTGACTTATATGTTGGTTACTACTATTCATGAAACTTCTGAAAACTTAATATAAGCTTCTGATGTACTAAGAATTAAGATAGTTACCAAGATTGGCAGATATTTACCTAAAAATTTCTCGTAATTATTATTATTTTTCACTTGGAAGTTGGAACTTCGAAGTTTTGCTTTGCTGTACCGGTGTTCAACTAAGATAGACTTAAAGTTTGCAGTATAGTTGATTAATGCTGTCTACAGATCACATCCTGATGATGTATATGTCTTAATTTCCTTTTCAGGAATCAATAATTCACCTCAAGTTACTGTAACAAAACTGCTAACCAATCTTGATCGTCCAAATGTGCGTGTGCAGCCTAAGCCATCCAATCATAAGAATCTTAATGCCAAGAATCATACCGGAAAACATGTAAGTCACAGTGATTTCTTCCGACTGCCATTGGATTTCTTAATTTTACCTCTATACCCTCTATTAATTGCTAAGACATGGTGGCCTCACTTCTGTCGTCATGTTTGGGCTGTTAGTTACATCATAAAGATATTTTGTTTTGATATTTTTTTTTTACTTGGCTGAAGAAATTCAACTGATCGAGATAAATTTGTGCAGAATGTGAACAACGATCCATCCACTTCATCCGCTTTGCCCAAATCGACTGCAGAAAATGTCTCCAAGCCTGAAAGGCCCACAGGAACTTCAAACCTAGGCCGTGTATTTGGGAATAACTCCCATATTTCAAGCAGCTGGATTCCTTCTTTACGGCGAATTTCTTCTGCCAAATAGTAGGTAAGAAAATCGTTTATCCAGAGTGTGAAATTGGACTCTGCTATATTATTATCAGGCTTTCCCTGTCATTGTATTTTGACTGTCACAAATTCTATACCATAGTTGTAAAATATTTAGCTCAGCCACCGCCTTTGTTTGTTTCTCTTATAGTATTTTGGAGGAGTCAGTTGGAGCTTCTTTTTTATGTCATTGTTGCAAATATCATGCCGCTCACTTCACTAGAGGAACTGTAGATTATAATGACAACCAAGATTCCTGACATGATTAACTTCCTTCACATGACACCTTCCTATCAAATGTAATGGCTTGTCCCACTTTAAGAATTGAAGAGAGAGAAACTTCAAAGGTTTTAACAATTTTGAAGGAGGAATGCCGGTGGATATGAGACTTTGAGACACAGTCTGGCTGGTTTATATTTTCTCTATAAATTGCAACGAGTCAAACGTGCATGAATGAGGGGAAGCCATAATCCTTCCTTTTGTATTTTAGACATTATTTAACTTCCTTTTGATTTTCTTTCAAGCATTTAGTACACAAATTTGTTTGTCTTTTCACGTGTACAGTTAGGTTTGGTAGCATTCAATTTGATTGTAACCGTTCCCCAAGTAATTTATTCACAAACCAATCTGATTCATATTTGAAACGAACATTTTGTTGAATTTGGTGTTGGAAAGCTACTTAGATTTGTCATCTTGGACTTGATGTTATTATAATTTCTAATCAACATTCTCGTGGTAGTTAGAATGGAAGAAATTCATAACAAGCAAATATTGAATAATCCAGAATATTAGATACTGATTGGGGAGTTTTTTTTTGTTGCATTTTTCATAAAATTGTAAGTACTCAGATTTTCAGTCAAGGAATGAAGGAGTAGCTTAGAGCTTATGCTTTGAACTGGTGGCTACGATTTTAAATTGGCAACATGCACCTTTTTGGTATATCACATTAGGTAATGGTTGGTAATGGTCACTTTATCGTTTTAATGTCCTTGCATAATTTTGGTCGCAAACATGGTCCTCTATCTAAATGGACCAATTTCCACTTTCAAAAACCAATACCATTTTCTATATTTTAAAAATCTTCCACCTCTGAATATTTTTATTTGGGTCTTGTTAAAGAGTGCCCTTGGAACACTCGTTAACATTTCTCTTTTTTTATTTTTAGGGATCTTCCACCTCTCTAATTTGTGTTTTAAGGGTCCTTATTCCACTTGACAATAGTGTCACCAAAGAATCCTTTCTTGCATCAGCCCTACTTTTTCATAATTGTCTATGATATCAATAATTATGTCATAATGCAATTTAAAACCTCCTTTCCTAAAGGATTACCAACTGACTGTGAACTCTCAAATGACAAATTGCGGTAATCTAACAATTTTTCGTACACTGTCAAAGAAACCAAAATTATGTATGCATATTCTTTCCCACTCTAACAAACAAATAGCAAAATTAAATATTTTAAAAAGAAGAATAACAAAATTAAAGAAAATGAGGTAAAGAAGGAAAGAAACGTTTTGTCATTGATCTGAGCAGGATCGAGAAGTTGGCTCCATGGAAGACAGTTGAGCAGTGTTTCAAGTATGTTGATGGGGTGGTACCTGCAAACACTCCGACATCTATGTAAGTAAGCGACGCGGAAGTAAGAGATACGTGGAATAGAAAGTGTGTACCTTTCTCTCCATCTCAGATGGTTCTTATAGTCGGAGTGAGGAGATTACCAAGAGTTGGACCCTTAATGACCGAATTCGTAACAGTTTTTTACATCTCCTTAACATTCGCCCTTGTCCCCGCCTTTGTTTCGGTCGTTGTCCTTGCGAGCCATTATTGACTTGTTGAAGAAGCTTTGACCCTTGGTTAGGTTGTTTGCGTTATGTCAAGTTTCTGATGGATTGAGCCTAGGCCCTGTTCAGAACAGTTATTTTCTTTAGTCGACAAAAAAGGAAATGGCGAGGTAAAATGTTGAGTAGTTTTTTCTTAAAGCAAAGGTAAAATGTTGAGTTGTTTTTTCTTAAAGCAAGGTAAAATGCTGAGTTGGCAAGCACAAATGTACATATGTTAAACTTATATAGAAGTTTATAAATATTTCTGTAAAACAAACAGGGAACTTCTACGGTACACCCGTAAATTAAGATGTACCGGTACTCCTACTTCAAAAATCTTTTAATTAACTATTATTTTTATCGAATAAAGAACTATTTGTTAATATATATATTTAAAAAAATGTCATTTCATATGAAAAAACATCATTTCATTGTTTATAAAAATCATACTAATTTTTTTTTACATTTTATTGTAAAAAATAATCAAAATTCTCTATTATGAGTACTAAAAATTCAGAAAAATTAAATTTATTTCGTCGACGTTTTTGATAAATAAGATTTAATTATTATAATTATAGGTG
>Ga0228710_1004167_pt1 | contig 22816 bp, 8 predicted proteins | sample MedpolnodulmetaG_FD_177995 | JGI IMG/M metagenome (GOLD analysis project Ga0228710, IMG submission 177995) | Root nodule microbial communities from Medicago polymorpha collected in Santa Monica, California, United States - pink nodules | ecosystem: Host-associated > Plants > Roots > Nodule...
TTTGAAACCCTAATGTTATAATTTGTCACCTAGAGTTCAAAATCCCCCAAAATTCTTCCATGAATTGATGTCAATGTTCTTCCCCAATTCAAAAAACTTAAAACCCTAATTTTTTTTGATTCAATTCAAAATTCAAAAATCAATGGTCATTGTTGAAGATTCGGTGTTCAGAAATGATGGGTGGTGGGCGTATGGGCAAAAACAACTACAACAGCTGGTCTTCATCTTCAAGCTCTATGTACAAAGATGATGGATAAAGTTGATTTGTAGGAAGTGAGTTTAACTTGATTAAGATATTGATAGGAGTATTATGTTTGATTGAGTTGTTTAAAATGCTATTGTATTGTGCCAAGTCCATGTAATGAAAAGAGGTTGTCAATGAATGAATCAAACCCCTTCTGTCAAAACATTTCAATCAAATTGGTCCTTGAATTATATGCATATCCATCATATCGATCCTCAAATTAGTGAAAATACCATCAAACAGGTCCTTAAATTTTCACAACAGATATCACTGTGATCCTTGGTGCATACATTTGCTGAACAAAGTAAAAAGTAAAAGACAGACACATTGATTATAAAAAGACAGACATTTGCATACCATCATTTGTGAATGGAAAACGAAGTTGAATGGTGTTACCTTGACAAACCACGAAATCTAACTTCAAAACCGTATCTTTTCCAAGGTTGATCGCCGGTGATGATGATGGTTTTGGAGAAGGGAAGAGGGTGACGGTTTAGGCGGGAAGGTGAAAGGTTAGGGACTTGTTTGATGCTTTGAGTGAAAATGTGAGGATGAAAGACAATGGTAATAAAGGGGTATAATTGGAAACATAGGAAAAATTACACTTAAAAGTTGCATTTCGAATTTTTACCATTTCCATCAATTTAGTCCTTGTACACGTGGCTGTCTTGTTAACACGTGTACAAGACAACACAGCATGCAAGAGGACATGTCATCACCACTAACGGAGCTTTTGAACAGAGAGACCATTTTGATGAACGCCTATAAAATTCAGGGACTAAATAGCTATTTCGCAAAATTCAAGGACGAATTTGACCGATGCGTTAAAATTCAAGGACGAAATTGAGGTATTAGTCAGTTTTTTATACACTTAACTATTGTAACCAACCAAACTGTCTATAGGATCCTAACCTTTGAACACATTTAATTCGAATGTGAAAACCACAAAATATGTAGTTTGGATGATTTTGGCGGTTATCTTCTCATATTGTTTACATTGTGGGGAATGAGGATTGGGATTGACTTGTGGTGGTCTTATTTTGTATTGAATTGAATTTATTTTATAAAATTGATTGGACTGAGTTGAGTTTGAAGTGGAAATTATATATGTTTAGAAAAGTTGATAGAAGATTAAGAGTGAAGTTTGAGGTTAGTTCTTTAGAAAAAATTGAAGACTCGATTTAGTCCTTGAAAAAAAAAAATACAAATAAAAGCAATTTTTAGTTTGAAAAATGAACCTGGTCTCTCAATAATTTAAAAGATTACTTTTTATTTTGTGTTGTCCGGGGTTCGAACGAACCTCGAATTTTACATATATTATGCATTGTTCTTACCAGCTGAGTTAAGCTTACGGAAACCTATGTATATGGAAATCAATTTAGAACAATAATTAAAAAAGTTATTATGTATAAGGAAATAAATTTAGGGGTAAAACTTTCTCAAAAAATAAATAAATAAAATTGGGGGTAATGTTATTTTTTTTTTTTTCCGTGAACGCATGTGATCTATTTAATGGAAGTTAATTTTCGTATATGAGATAATGGTTCATTTCTTGTCAATCAAAATTTTACATTTGAGACACATCTTTTTAAAGTTAATTTAGTCTTACAAAGAAATAATTTGTGTCATTTATCATTTTTAGTGTGTTAAAAAAAGAGTAGTTGTTTTGTTCCCAAGTTCTAACTCGACTGATAAAAATGACGAAATTGTTAAGATGGACGCCGTTAACGAGGTTCTTTCACCAAGCCCTTCATTTGTGTGTGCGAGTTTTAATAATTATTTATTATTTTGTCTATAAAAAAAAGTAGCAATGTTGTACAATGCACCTCTTTTTCTAAAATAAAACTACAATGCTCAAATATGGGTTGAGCTGGTTTAATGGGACAAATAACTCATTCATGTTGGAGGCGAACAACACTTAACTATCATCGAAGATATTTTGGTATTTTCGAGTGTTAAAAACAGGGACGAGTCAGAAAATATTATTAAGGGTGGAGGAGGTATAACACGTGATAAACAACATCGATCTACAATGACTATTTTCTACAACTACTAATTATATAAAATTTAGTTAAAGGAAGAATAAAAGTCTTATATACTGCCAAAGCAAATACTTACAAAAACTACCAATCAAAATCATGATATTCTTTGGAGAACTAACAAAAATATTTATAATGTTCCCAAAAAAACAATATTTATAAGGTTGTCGAACTAGTAAAGATATTGTGAATGATTCCCAAAAAAACAATATTTATTTGTTATATTTTAGAAGCTAACTTTTCAAAGGAAAATGCTAAGTACACTTAAGAAATCAAATATGGGTATTTTTCTCTTGGTTTTTCTTTCAAGCAGGTTGTGTTTCGATAATTAATAGAGCAATAATGAAATAATTGTTACTATGAATTTATATGCCATTAACTAGTTTGTAATGTGTGATCATTTATGTTTAGGCTGGCCAATCATATCAATCCATTTCACAGCAGTAATGACCTTGCAACCATTTAACATTTATGATATGATATGACCTGCACTTCTTAATTTCCAGGTCTTTAATTTCAATTTGTTTTTTACCTACTAATTTATTTATCTTTTTTACCAAATTAATCTAAATGTTATAGTTTATTCTTGCTAGTACATACATAGCATAGTACGATGATAGTTTTTGTCGTTATCCTGAACGGTCCTTGCTGATACCCTCAACTTTCATCTTTACCATATTCCATTGTTCTGTTCTGTGAATGTAAACTTTTTCATTTTCCATTTTATTTTCTCACTTTACTCTCCAAATTCCAAAACAAACGTCTTCATCTTTCATTTTTCACACAGATTTTACCTCAACCATTACAATAACAAGACAACATCAAGGAACAACAAACAACGTATCTGTAAGCATCTTCACATTTATTTTTGTTTGTATATTTCTCTTTCCCATTTATATATTTTTATGCTTTTCTTAACAACATATCAAATACCATGCAATGTTAGATTAGAGGTACTAAATGTGTATACTTATATGTTCAAACTTCAAAAGTTTTCATTTTTTTGAGCTAATATATGTTGAAATGTTAACCCCTGTTTCTATTGACTATTCCCATTGTTCTGTTCTTTATTCTTTCATTTTCATTCTCCAACTGTTATGTGTATTTATATATGTTCAGACTTGAAAAAGTTTACATTTTTTTACATGGGTATTGTTTGATCATTTAAACTTCAAATGTCTATTTTCTAGTTTTTTATCATTTCATGTTTTTTCTCAACAAAATCAATATCATGCAATGTTAGAGCTACTATATGTGTTTTGTAAAAAGTTTACATTCTTTTCACATGGGTATTGCTTTGTGATTAATAGTTGAAATGTCTATTTTCTAGCTATTTTTGTTTGATTAAGATTTTACCTCTGGAAATGATATGTATTATTTGACGATCCAGTTTAACCTACAAATTATTCAATTGAAGAGGCTAGTTGTTTATTTATTTTATTTTAATATTTCTTTCCCGGATTTAATTCCGTGTTTGTAATTTTTGAAGCTTTCAAGTTTCAACTGTTGAATGATGGATGTTGAGGCTTCTGATACGCCGAAAATTTGTGGTGACGACGATGTGAAGAAGGATCCTGTTTCTTGTCAAGACTTTGATTCAAGTTTGAGAACATGCAGTAGTAAATGTGATACTGATGCACTGCCAGTTAAGAGGCTGTTTGATAACAGCAATTCCTTGGATGTTTCTGTTAAGAAATCAAAGGCGTCGCCGTATGATGATCAGGGAAAAGATGGGGATGGTATTCCGCTGACAAGTACAACTAAAAAGCCGAGCAAATCAGCTGATGAATCATTTTCCTCGCTGATGAAAGAACTTCAATTGGTACAAAAGTCATTTAAGAAATGCAAAAGGAAGAGGCGAGTGGAAAAAGGGAGATTGCAGTCCATCCAGAAAGATATTGAAGACTGCTGCAGAGAGCTTGAAGATAAGAACAAGCTAGTTAGTTGTGTTAATGAAATTCACGACAAAATACAGGGAAAAGTTGAAATGAAGGAAGAGGAACTAAGGGATCTTTCCCAAAAAGTTACTGAATGTGCTTTGGAACTTAAGACCAAAGAGGAAGATCTTGATGTAGTGAAAAAATTAATTAGTGAAGAAACAGAAAATTTAGAGTCAGCAAGGAAGAAGTCGATAAATATAATATCAGAAACGAAGAATAGCTGTGCTCTAATGAAGGAATTTGAGTCAAAGCAGAAGCAATTTGAAGGCCGGGTTAAGGAACTCGAGTCAAAAGAGAAGCAGTATGAAGGACGAGTGGAGGAGCTTCAGTCAAAGGAGAAGGACCTTGGGGAAAGGGTAAAAATGCTGGAGTCAAGAGAGAAGCAGCTTGAAGTCCGTGAGAAAGAATTTGAATCAAAGGAGAAGGAACTTGAAGGTCATATGAATGAGCTTGAATCGGAAAAAATGCATTTCAAAAATCGGGTGGAGGAGCAAGATGCGAAAGAGAAGCAAGTTGAAGGACGAGCAATGGAGCTAGAGACAAAAGAGATGGAATTTGACTACCAAATGAAGCAGCAGGTATTGAAACAGTATCATTGCGAAAGGCAAATGAAGGAGCTTGAGTCCAAAGAGAAGCACTTTGAGGAACGGGTAAAGAAGCTGGAGTCAAGAGAGAGGCAGCTTGAAGTCCGTGAGAAAGAATTTGAATCAAAGGAGAAGCATTTCAAATATTGGGTTAAGGAGCATGATGCAAAAATAAGTCAAGTTGAAGAACGAGCAATGGAGCTAGAGACAAAAGAGATGAAACATAAAGACCAGGTGAAGGAGTTTGAATCAAAAGATAAGGATTTTGAGTGCCAAATGATTTCAAAGCAAAAGCATTTCAAAAACCAAATGAAGGAGCTTCAGTTAAAAGAGAAGCAACTTGAAGGCCGATTGATGGAGCTTGAGTCAAAGGAGAAAGAATTTGAAGGCCGTATGAAGGAGATGGAATCTGAAGAGGAGCTTGTTAAGAGCATGGTGGAGGAGCTCAAATCAAAATTGAGGCCATTGAAAGGACAACTTCAAGAACTTGACTCTAAAGAGAAGCAACTCGATGTCCAAGTGAAGGAGCTGGAATCTAAAAACAGCCACTTTGAAAGACAAGTGAAGGAATTTGAATCAAAAAAGAAACAATTTGAAGGCCAAATGATGGACTTGCTATCAAAAGAGAAGCATGTCGAAAACCAAATGAAGGAGCTTGAGTCAAAAGAGGAGGAATTTGAAGAACAAGTTAAATCAAAAGAGAAACAACTCGAATCAAAAAATAAGCATTTTGAAAGACAAGTTGAGGACTTCAAGTCAAAACAGAAACAATTTGAAGGACGGTGGAATGAACTGGAGACGAAAGAGTATAAGTTCAAAGTAAAGGAGAAGGAGCTCAACTTAAAAGAAAAGCAGTTTGAAGGACAAGTCAAGGATCCTAAGTCAAAGCTGAATAAATTTGATGGACAACTAAAGGAGCCTGAGTCAAGGAAAAAATATATTGATGAGGAAAAAGAATCCGGTAAATGTTCTTCTTCATCTAGATTATTGAAAGAATTTTATTATAACTGTTCCTTTTAATGATGATGATATTTTTTATATGCTGATCTACTTAATTCATTAAACATGTTTTTGCTCCTGTTAATGTTGCATGTCCTAGTCATTTGAAAAGCTTTTCCAGATTTCATATCACACCCAGACTTTCAAACAAATCTGAATTATATTTTTTACCCTTGAACATTTTATGTATCTCTTGTGAAAACCTCATGTGTTTTTTATCCATGGCTATGGTTTTATTATAATATTATGGTACTACTGCTAATGAAAGATTAGTATATTAATGTGGTTTTAATTTTTCAATGATATTGCAAAAACTGTATGTTCAATATTCTGACAAACATTGTGGGGTACTTAATAGTCCTATTAGTGCAACTATTAATAGTCTTGTTTATTAATCAATGAAATCTAACACTTTCTACTTTGATTCGGTTACGGTGCTATATTGACATTGATTGTGACTGTTAGTATAATGCTTTCTCTATCATCCATCTATTTCATAATTTGATGAGTTAAGTCTGCATTAACCCAACAGTAGAAAGTATATTTATGAGTTAATGAACAAAAAACTTCTCTAAAATATTTCGGGCGTATGTTGTAAATTTTATGGCTTCTGTTTTTGTCTAGACTCTCAAGTCTCAAGTAACAAGCAAATATAAGCAGTACTTATATTGCACAAACACATAAAAGGGTGTGAAAAATTTGTCATTGTTTTACAAGTCGATGATATAAAGCCTAGATTGCAGTGAAAAAAGATTTTAGAGAAAATGCTATCTAGTTTTGTATAACATGGCAGATTGGTCATATAATTTTTTCCGATGAAGAGCTTGTTTATCAACGACCAGCATCCAACTTCAAAGCTTGTTCCATGACTTTCCCTAGATTTTCTGTAACACTCAACACCAGCATCCAACATCTTTCCTTGCCAAGATCTAGTTCATTCCAATATTTAGTATTAATGCAGCCGTAACTCATCAATGTCTTATGTCTTACATTCTTGCATGCTATATTTTTTCTTTTTTAAATTCTTATTGTCTCTATCATTTACTGATGTTTTTATCAAAATATGCAGTTGCATCTTACATGCATGATCAATCAAGACGTGCCTTTGGTGGAACAAGTTTGCAATTGAACACAAGCGAGAAAACTGACGGAGTTCAATCTCTTTACAATGGTATTTTAGTTAATCTGCAAGAATCATCAGATCCATCAAAACTTGTTTTGGAAATGATACTGAACCCCATCACCCCACTTCGTCAAAAGGGAGATAATGTTGTGATTATTGCTGATTACCAAATCTATCTGCTTGAGCAACTGATGAGAATCTCACCAGTTATTGAACCTTGTGTGAGAAAAAAAGCATTGAAGCTAGCATTTGGTTTGAAAGATAAGATGAAAGAAAATACTGAAAATTCTTTAGCGGTTCTTGGTTTTCTACTGCTTTTGTCAATTTATAAATTGCTTGATTCTTTTGATAAAGATGAAGTTTTTGAGCTTTTGGCATTTGTTGCTCTGCACAAAATTGCCGTGGAGCTGTTTGGAAGCCTGGGTTTTGCAAAGAGAGTTTCTGGTATGTTAATTTAGATAAGCTTTAGATGTTTTTTCATGATTATCAAATCAAATGAGTTCGGGTCTGTTGTTACTTTCCCTGCCATTCCTATTTGCAGTCAGGATGAGGTGGTTTTACTTACCCAGTTTGGAGAAATTTGTGTTTTTTGAAACAAATTATATTGAAAATGACATAGAGAAAGTAATTATTAAGATTGTTGTGAAGTGTAAAATCTAAGTTTTTGCCCTGTTTTTGTCATACGGTTTTATGGATCACAATTCACCACATTTATACATATCAAAATAATTAGTCAAAACCAAATCACCTTTATGTTTTTCTTGACATGTCAGTAATAAAGAATAACAACTTAGAGAAAGACAGTTGGCATTTTGAAGCGTTTTTTTTTGTAGCCAAAATGCTTCCATTTTTTAATTGGGGGAGCAAAAACGGAATCATTTCAAGGTAATGGATGAAATAAATCCTTTTATGAAATTGAAGTGATATGTAATTTTCTTCATTTTGTTTCCCCAACAGATCTCACATTTGTTACGAGAAAATTGACATCTTGGTTTTCATGCTTTGAAAATGAAATAGACTTGAAATTTATCTCTCTTTTTATGTAGGGTAGCACTTGGGTGACATAGCATGCTACCCTTTTATGTATCTCTTTCTATTTTCTAAATGGTTTGAGAAATTGTGAAATGTTCAGTTCAATGTGCTTAGTTTTTTTAATTTTGTTGTCTTTTCTAGTATGTTTTGATGAAGTGAAATTTCTTGCATCTTGCAGATTTTGTTAAGCATCTTATCAAGAGGAAGCAAACTGTTTCAGCTGTTAAATTCAGTTTTGCATATGACTTGGATGACAAGGATCATTTAGTTGATATGTTGCGAGAATACGTCAAAAATGCCAAACTGATTTGTGAGAGCAGTTGCAAGAAATCAAACTCCACTGAAATCAAGGTTCTGTTTTTCTTATTGAAATTTTATTTAATCAAACCTTCCATTGCATATTCACAATACCCTGGCATGATGGTTATAAATAAACTGTTACTATGTACTTGAACTCAGGATAAGGCCAGAGATGAAGAAATTGCTAGTCTGGGGACTGTTCTGCAATGCATTTCTGACAGCAATCTTGAATCTACGGGTCTGCTTCATAAGGAGATTGAATATCGCATTCTAGAGCTAAAAGCACATAAAGGCTATTAGTGTTTGGACTGGAACAAGCTAATTTAAACAAATGCGGTAATGGAAACGTGCTAACTTAATTTGATTTAATTGACTTTGATGCAACTCTCTCTCTCTCTCTCTCTCTCATTCTGTGTAGAAGGTGTATTTGGTTAAATGTTTGAGGGAAATTGTTTAATATCACTTTGATTCCATTGTTTAATGTCAACAAGTCTGTTTTTAGAACAAAAAGGTTAATGTGTCACATATATGCATGCTTGAAATTTGGGTTGGGAGAGTTTGAGTGGAAGGAATAGGATTATGTTTTATTTTGAACGAACACGTTGATGTAAAGTAAAATTGAGGATTGAATATAAATATGGTTGATAACAATACATTTTTACAGTTTGATCTTTTGTTAACATATTAAGTTCTGATGGAATTCTGATGAAGTTCTTAATGTGCTTCTTCGATCGTAAACACTTTGCATCATGTAACAAATCAACTTATGCAGAACCAAGAGCAGCTTATGCATAACATCTTTTCCCCAGAAAATAGCTTTTCCAAACACTGAATCACAAACCACGTAACTTCTTCAAACAGCCGCTTCAGAAGTGCTCTAAAACAGCTTAATGGAAACACACTTTTCAAAAAACGCGATTGTTAAAAAATGCTCCAAATGCACTTCTGCAAAGCAATTCTGCAACATTACCATTCAAAGCAAATCAGCGAACATGCTTCTCCAACCGAAACAAACTTTCTACAATCACATTTTTCCATCCCAAACGCGCTTCTGCAGTGTGCTATCTTCAATCATGACTATGCAAAGAAAAGCTTTGAAACATGTTTCTGAAACACAATGACACCGAGAAACATAACTCTGAACTCCCACCTAAAATCAAAATAGCTTTCCCAAAATGTGATTATTCTTGATTTTGATGTTACAGTTGAAGAAAACATAACAGATATTCCACCAAGATAAAAAACGAAGAACGATGACAGAGTGTTAGTATCATCGCAAGGAAAAGGGAACGAAACGCCATCGCGAACACATTCGACGAAAACAGAGAATACCGAAACAAATCTGTTGCGCTGGGATCAAATACTAATGCAGAGCCTCCTTCTCGAAACAAGTGCAACAGCAAACAACTTAGTTTCTCATCAAAAAAGCCTATGGTAACTTATCAATTGAGACTTGAAAGATAAGAAACAAAACATAGATGGATTACACACCAAAATATTGTGTTTTTGGTGTCTATAGATCTTTTTTTAAAGAATTCAGACTGCTTTGAGTATTTTGGAGGGTTTTCTGAGAATTATTTTTTCCCTTCAATTAGAAAAATTTCTAAAACATAGTCCACATTGATGATGTCTTTCATCCTTACATAAGTAGTCACTAGTGTCTTCCCGGATATAATCATGTGTTATATATTCTGCATTAACAATCCCCAATTCATAACCACGGTTGTCAAATTGGTGGTCTCTTATAGAGTTTATAAACATCAGCTTTGAGCAGTGGTGTAAATTCATACTGAGGATATGTGATCTTAATACATTCAACTTTATGGACTCAACTTTTGTAAAGAAACTGTCTATTTCTTTTGAAATAAAAGAGGACCCCTAACCCTTGAACACATTTAATTTGAATGTGAAATTTGCAACCAATTCTATTTTGGATGATTTTGGGGTCATCTTCTTATAATTATTATATCGTGGGGATTAGTTTCTACTTTGTGGGGATCTTATTTTGTGTTGATTTGAATTAATTTTATTAAAATGATTGGACTGAAGGAAGTTTTTTGTTTAGAAAAGTTGATATATAATTTAGAGCGAAGACTCAGATTTAAGAAAAATTTGGAGACTCGATTTGGTTCTGAAAAATCATAAAAAATATTTTCTTTTTGGTTTGATAAAAAAAATAAAAACAAGTAATTTATATGACAATTAGTTTTCTCGTGAGCTAAATTGTGGCCTTAGGCTATGAATTAGACTCATCTAATAAATAATATTATTTTCAAAAACTAAAATACTATAACATTTTTTTTATCAAGTAATTTAGCAGTTAAAATTCGCCTTTTAAAGTGAATAAGTGATGTCTAACCCTTACATATATGATGCATTATCCATGTCAACGAACTATGTATATATTTAAACCTAGTAAAAAAAACAAACAAAAGTTATAATTCAACATACTGATGACAAGATTTTCATGTATATATTTAATAATGATATTAATCTTGTGAGTTGTGAGTATTTATGAATGATTACATTTTACATCTTAAATATCTGATGATAAGTTTTTCTAGTTAAAGAAAGATACATTTTACATCTTTCTTTATTAGTAAAAATCGATCTCATAAGGAGGTCAATGTCAATGTATCTCTACACTATTCACTTAATTGAGCTTGATAAGGAGGTCAATGTCAGATTTTTAACTAAATGTAAAAGTTGCTTCATTTCTTTTCTTATTGATTTCGAAGGAAAAGACACTATCGCTTAATTATGCAAGGTGTGGTCACACTCACACCAATATAATGTTTGTGTAAATAATGAAGGATGAACCACCATCATACATTATATCTGTCTTATGTGAAACGGTTCTTGCTTATTGAACAAGTCATTTGCCATTTTGGAGTCAGTTTTATGGACCCCAAACAAAAGACCTTAACTCACCAAACCCAGTAACAAACTCTCATTTTCCCCCTCTCTTCTCATCACACTTTATCATTTTTATTTTATTTTCTATTTCTTACTTTACTCTCCAAATGCAACTGAAGTTCTAGAAACTTCTTCTTATCTCTTCACCTTTCATATTCCTCTCAGATTTTACCGTAACAAGACAACATTAAGCATCAACAACGTTTTTGTAAGCATCTCTGTCACCTTTTTTTTCCTTCATGTTTTTATATATTTCTCTTTCACATTTGTATTTTTTTTTTGTAAGAACAAATCAAATACCATGCAATGTTAGATTAGAGCTGATAATAAATGTTTACATTGCTATGTTGTTTGTGTTTATTGTTTCACTTTGTTTCTACTTACTTAATCATTCAATTTGACCTAGAATTCTTTTCAATTGAAGAACCTTCTTCTTTATTTATTTATTTCGTGTTTTTCTTCCCAGCATTTTACAGTGTTTGTAATTGCTGAGGCTTTTTTCAGTTTCCACAATTGAATCATGGATTTTGAGGCTTCTGATGATGGGAGGGAACCTCTTCCTTTGTTACCAAGATTTTCCCGGGTTTCGAGTTTGGAGAAATGCAGTAGTAGTGCTGTTAAGAAGAGGGATTTTGAGTTTCATGACAACAACAATTCATTGCATATTTCTGTTAAGAAATCAAAGGTGTTGCCCTATGACGATCACAACAATGATGGACATGATATTTCATTGTCGAAGAAATTAACTGATAAATCATTTTCCTCGCTCAAGAAAGACCTTACATTGTTAGAAAAATTATTTAAGGAATGTAAAAGGAAGCAGAAAGTTGAAGAGAAGAGATTGCAATCCATAAAGACAGATATTGAGGACTGCTGCAAAGAGCTTCAAAATAAGAAGAAGCAAGTTAGTCTTGTTGGAAGAATTGATGAAGCTCGCGAGAAAGTGCAGGAAAAAATTGATGATTGTATCAAGGAGTTTGTGGTAAAGAAAGGGCAGCTCTATTTGATGGAAAACTTGATTAAAGAGTGCAAGCTTGAGCTCAAGGCAAAAGAGATAGAACTTAATCAAGTCAAGGGTAACATTTCAAAAGAAATTGAACTTCGTCAAATCATTGATAACATTGATAAGGACCGTGAAAGGAAGGAAGAGGAACTCAAGGCTCTTTCCCAAAAATTTGATGAATCTACTTTGGAACTTAAGGCCAAACAGAAAGAGCTTGATGCAGTGAACAAATTAATTGGTGAACAAGCGGAAAAGTTAGAATCTGGAAGGAAGAAGGCGCTAAATATAATATCAGAAATGAAGAATAGTATTGCTCAAGTGAAGGAATTTGAGTCAAAGCAGAAGCGGTTTGATGATCGGGTTAAGGAACTCGAGTCAAAAGAGAAGCAGTGTGAAGAACGGGTACAGAAGCTGGATTCAAGAGAGAAGCAGCTTGAAGACCGTGTGAAGGAAATTGAATCAAAGGTGAAGGAACTTGAAGGTCATAGGAATGAACTTGAATCAGAAAAGAAGCATTTCAAAAATTGGGTGAAGGAGTTTGATACAAAAGAGAAGCAAGTTGAAGAACGAGCAATGGAGCTAGAGTCAAAAGAGATGCAACATGAAGGCCAGGTGAAGGAATTTGAATGCCAAATGATGGACTCGGTATCCAAACAGAAGCATTTTGAAGGCCGAATGAAGGAGCATGAATCAAAGGAGAAGGAATTTGAAGGCCGGGTGCAGGAGCTGGAATCTAAACGGAAGCATTTAGTAAGCATGAGGAAGGAGTTAAAATTAACAGCGAGGCCATTGATAGGACAAGTTAAGGAATTTTACTCTAAAGAGAAGCAACTTGATAGCCAACTGAAGGAGCTGGGATCTAAAGAGAATGACTTTGAAGGCCGAGTGAAGGAGCATGAATCAAAAGAGAGAGAATTTGAAAGCCAGGTGAAGGATCTGCTATCTATAAAGAAGCAGGTTGAAAGCCAAGTTAAGGAGTTAGAGTCAAAAGATAACCAACTTGCATGCAAAATAAAGGAGTTTGAATCAAAAGAGAAAGAATTTGAATGTCAAATGATGGACTTGCTAACAAATCAGAAGCATTTGGAAAACCGAACGAAGGAGCTTGAGTCAAAAGTGGAGAAATTTGAAGGCCAGGTGAAGGAGTTTCAATCAAAGGAGGAAGAACTCGAATCAAAAAAGAAGCATTTTGAAAGTCAAGTTGTGGACTTCAAATCAAAAGAGAAGCAATTAGAAGGACGATGGAATGAACTTGAGTCAAAAGAGAATAAGTTCAATGCAAAGGTGAAGGAGCTCAACTTAAAAGAAGAGCAGTTTGAAGAACTAGTCAAGGATCCTGCGTCAAGGAAAAAATATATTGATGAGGAAACAGAATCCGGTAAATGTGCTTATTCATCTTGTTTATTGAAAGAATTTCATTACAACTATTCCTCTTAATGATGATGATATTTTTTACAACCTGATCTACTTAATTCTTTAAAAACATTTTTAAGCATGTTAATGTTCTGTGTATTAGTCAATTTGAAAAGATTTTCCAGTTTTCATATCACATCCACAAACTGTCAAAACTAATTTTGATTATCTTGTCACCCTTGAACATTTTATGTATCTCTTAAGTGAAGAAAACTCTGGTATTTTTTATGCATTGCTAAGGTTTTATTATAATATTATGTCATTACTATCGAAAGGTTAGTATATTCAAGTAGTTTTAATTTTTCAAGTATATTGCAAAAGGTGTAGGTTCAATATTCTGACAAACATTAAGGGGCGCTTAATAGTCCTATTAGTGCAACTATTTCTAGTCTTGTTTATTTACATTGATTGTAACTATTAGCATACTATTTCTTTCTCTCTCATTCATATATTTCATAATTTGATGAGTTAAGTCTGCATTAACCCAACAATAGAAAGTACGTTTATGAGTTGATGAACAAAAAGCTTCTCTAAAATATTTCGGTTGTATGTTGTCAATATTATGACTTCTGTTTATGTCTAGATTGTAGTGAAACAAGATTTTAGATAAAATGCTATATAGTTTTGTATAACAAAGCAGATTGGTCCTAGAAAATGGTCCAATGAAGAGCTTGTTTAGCAACAACCAGTTAATTCCAACTTCCTCTATACCACTGAACAAAATTTCAACTGGAATAATGATATATGCGAAGCTCTATGACTTTCCCTAGATTATCTTCAACACTCAACACCAGCATCAGACATCTTTCCTTGCCAAGATCCACTTCTTTCCAGTATTTAGTATTAATGCAGCCTTAACTCATCAATGTCTTACATTCTTGCATATTATGTTGCTTTGTTTTTTAAAATTCTTATTATTATTATCATTTATGATGATCTTAAATATCTGCTATCTAAATATGCAGTTGCATCTTACATGGATGATCAATCAAGTCGTGCCTTTGGTGGAATAAGTTTGCAGTTGGACACAAGTGAGAAAACTGATGGAGTTGAGTCACTTTTCAACAGTATTTTAGCTAATCTGCAAGAATCGTCAGATCCATCAAAACTTGTTTTGGAAATGATACTGAACCCCATCATTCCACGGTGTCAAAAGGGAGATAATGTTGTGATTATTGTTGATTACCAAATCTATTTGCTAGAACAACTGATGAGAATCTCACCAGATATTGGACCTTGTGTGAGAAAAGAAGCATTGAAGCTAGCATTTGATTTGAAAGCTAACATGAATGACAATACTGAAAATTCTTTGGGGGTTCTTGGTTTTCTGCTGATTTTGTCAATTTATAAATTGCTTGATTCTTTTGATGAAGATGAAGTTTTGGAGCTTTTTGCATTTGTTGCTCTGCACAAAATTGCTGTGGAGCTGTTTGGAAGCCTGGGTTTTGCAAATAGAGTTTCTGGTATGATAATTTAGATAAGCTTTATATATTTTTTTCATGATTATCAAATCAAATGCGTTTGTGTTTGTTGTTACTTTCCCTACCATTCCTATTTGCGGTCAGGATGAGGTGGTTATACCTATTCATGATGAAAAACCTTAAGTTGCTAGTCTCTTAGATAGTGCAGAACTCTAAGATAGGCACTATTTTTACCCAGTTTATCATTTATGGTAGATGTAGTTTGGAGAAATTTGTGTTTTAAATTCAAATTATATAGAAAATGACATAGAAAAAGTAAAAATTAAGATGTTGTGAAGTGTAAAATCTAAGTACTAGAAACCAAATCACCTATATATTTTTCTTGACATGTCTGTAATAAAGAATAACAACTTAGAGAAAGACGGTTGGCATTTCAAAGCATTTTTTTTTTTTGTTGCCAAAATGCTTCCATTTTTTTATTGGAGTAACAAAATAGGAATCATTTAAAGGTAATGGGTGAAATAAATCCTTTTAAGAAATCGGAAAACAGTATGAAATTGAACTGATATGTAATTGGCTTCATTTTTTTCCCCAACAGATCTCACACTTGTCAAGAGAAAAGTGACATCTTGGTTTTAATGCTTTGAAAATGAAATAGACTTGAAATTTATCTCTCTCTTTTAATGTATCTCTTCTATTTTCTAAATGGTTTGACAAATTGTGAAATGTTCAGTTCAATGTGCTTAGTTTTTTTTAATTTTGATGTCTTTTCTAGTATGTTTTGATGAAGTGAAATTTCTTGCATCTTGCAGATTTTGTTAAGCATCTTATCAACAGAAAGCAAATTGTTGCAGCTGTTAGATTCAGTTGTGCATATAACTTGGATGACAAGGATCATTTAGTTGATATGTTGCGAGAACACGTCCAGAATGTCAAACTGATTTGTGAGAGCAGTTGCATGAAAACCAACTCCATCGAAATCAAGGTTCTTCTGTTTTATTATTGAAATTCTATTTTATCAAACATTCCATTCCATTTTGACACATACCCTGGCATCCTAGTTATAAATAAGTTGTTACTGTGTACTTGAACTCAGGATAAGGCCAGAGATCAAGAAATTGCTAGTCTCGGGACTGTTCTACAATGCATTTCAGACAACAACCTTGAATCTACGGGGCTGCTTCATAAGGAGATTGACTATCGCATTCTTGAGTTAAAAGCACATAAAGGCAATTAGTTTTTGGACTCTCTCTCTCTCTCTCTCTCTCTTATTCTGTATAAAGAGTGTGATTGGAAAGAATGAAAACTCAAGATATATTTAACAGGGTTTCCTTTATTTCTTGGCTTTCTTTCTGGTGTTTTTATTTTTTTAATTTTATAGGATTAATTTGTTATTATGTAGAAATGTTTTCATATACAAACTAGTTATTTGGAGTATATGTTACTAAAGTTTTGAATGTATAAAAGCTTCAGCTATATAACCATTTTTAAAAATGTGATATTTATACACTTAAATGTCTTTGTAACAAAACTGTCATAACTACGGTTGTAAAATTGGACTTCTGTTATAGAGAATGTAAACGTAATTAAGCTTTGAGCACTGTTGTAAATTCATACTGAGGATATGTTTAATGTCACTTTGAGGGAAATTGTTTAATGTCACTTTGATTCCATTGATGTGTGCCTTATGAGCCCTTTCACAGAGGTATTTCATGTGTCACATATTTGCAAGCTTGAAATTCTCTTTGTTTGGGAGAGTATGAATGGAAGGAATAGGATTCTGTTTTATTTTGAACGAACACGTTGAAGTATATTGAGGATTGAACAGAACTATGGTTGATAACATATTTTTACAGTTCGATCTTTTGTTAACTTCATATCGATCAAGGTACGCTAGAGTAACTTAGTTTCTCATCCTAAAAGCCTATGATAACTTATTAATCGATACTAGAAGGATAAGAAACACAAACATGGATGGATCCACACCAAAATATTGGCTTTTAGTTATTTTTAAGGGATTCAGACTTCTTTCTCAGTGCCAAAGTCTGGAACTGAGTACCTCAAAGTTGAAGAATAATCTTACAACCAAGTGACCTGAAGGAATTCAGACTTCTTTGGTTGGAGCATTTTTTAGGGTTTTTTTTCTTTCAAAATCACTTCTTCCCTCCGTTAGAAAAATTTCTAAAACATAGTCCACATTGATGATGTCTTTCATCCTATCATAAGTAGTCACTAGGGTTTTTTTTCCCAAATATAGTCACATTGATTTTGTTCATCCCAACTTGTCATTTTTAAAAAATAACCAACTTATTTGGTATATGTTTGCTTGCTATGTGTGCTAATAACCTGATCATTGGCTCTTGAGAAATGCTACGGTCAAACTCTCAAACACACTCCCTTGGTCACAGTCTCTCTGGTTAGGCCACATCATCATCTTTTTAAATATTTTATTTGGCCACCGGTTGTTCAAATTTAACTTTTGTTTATTTTGGGTTTTAATGCATGTCACCTTTTACCAGCACCAAGTTATATCCATCGTCAACCATTTTCCAGAAACTATCATCATCAATCTATGAAACTCAAACACACATCTCTCCTTAAACTGCCCAATCTTGTTTTATCTGTGCTATAGTTTTACTTGTCCTAGTTTTTTGGCATTTTGATTTAACACAACTTGTGAGTGAGAAGATTATGTTTACACAAAACTTATGGTGATTGAAGTTTCTGAACCACCATCAAAACTTGTGGCCCAACACCCATCAGCGTCGTCTTGTGTGTGTTGTCACCACCATGTTCAGCGAACAACCATCTCCGGCGACTCACCATGTACGATGACCAATGTCCAGCGTTTTCTTTGCCTCGTCGGCGTCGTCTTTTGTATGTCAAGACAGCTTTGCATCTGTCACAAACAACCATGTCCAGCGATCCATCACCACAACCGCCCCCGTCACGGAAAGCATTGAATCGGTAGTGTGAAAGAAAAAGAAAATTCCGGGTTAATAAAAATTGAGGACGTGGCAGCCCATATGGGCGTGTGTTCAATAGCATGTCTTTGAGTATTTGTTTATAGCATTTCCCTTGGCTCTTTATATGCATAGTACGTATATTTTTACTTAGGCTTTGTTTGCTTGGGGGATGGGAGGGGAGGGTTTGGAAAAAAGGGAGTGAGTGGAAAGAAATAAAGTACATTGGGAGGAAGGGTTTTGAGGGGCTTATTTTTCTTTAAAATATAAAGGGAATTACTTTTCCCACCCTATGACCTTCTCCTGGGTCCTGTAAATTTTTCAAAAATGTCTTTGTGCAATCCGGATTTTAAAATCCGGATTCATGTTTGCTATTTCGGACTTTATAATCCGGACAATTCTTATGTGCAATCAGTCATCAGACTCTCTCACATTTCATCAGTTTTGAGTTTTGCTTTCAAAAATAACAAAAAAAAACCAAGTAAAAATGCTAAAAACCTGTCAAATAAAATCATAAAAATAACACCAAAAAATTTTAAAAATCAAATAAAACTAATGCAAATTTTTTCGGATTTTTCTGAGAATATGAAAAATTAAAAAAAATTAAAAATGGGTCTAAACGATGGAATTTTGGATTTTGAGGGGCGGAGTCCCGTAAGAAGTCCCTTCTACAGGAATCATGGTCCTTGAATTTTTTCTGATTTTCTAGGGAAGTTTCGGAGCAATCATATTAAGTAGCCCGAAAACCCGATTTTTGACTAAGAACAAGTAACAATGACCCAAAACAGAAGGATGAGAGTTAGGAAGATTAATATTGTCCCTAAAATGACTATCCATGTTACAAACATGTTTAGAATTTGTGCTGATACAGTTCGGATTATGTAATCCGAACTGTTTTACCTTGAAAAAGGGTGTTTAGGGGGTTTCCGGATTATGTAATCCGAAAACATCATGTAACGCGCCCTATTTTTTGAAGTTTCCGGATTTTCCGTTACTCATTTTTTCACCGTTTAACAAAAGAAAACACAATTCCGGATTATAAAATCCGGAAACTCAAGGGCATTTTTGAAAAAAATAGGACGCGTGAGGAAATTCACAGGGTGGAAAAGTAATTCCCAAATATAAAACCCTCCTCATTTGGGGAACTAAATATGAAATAATTTAACTTTATTTTATCTTTTTATTATAGAAATTATGATAAATGCATATGTTAGAACCGATTAATTGAATTGGTTGTCCAAGCAAGGTGTAAGTGTATAGGGTGGAACACGTTTGGGAAGGGTTAGAACATTAACCCAAAAAATGTCCAATTTTTTAAGTTACTCATCTACACTAGAACATCATCGATATGCGAGACACTAATTTAGTGAGAATAACAATGGATGCCTTATCCCATAGGACCTTAATAGTAGGACATTAGAGTTAATTTATTGAGTAAACTCAATTATAAGCTGAAAATGTAGATCGTATTAATACAGGTCCTTAAATATGCATTTCGTCACTCAAATTAGTCCTCAAATTATTCCCTCCAAGAAGAATTAGACCAATGAAATGCATGCTTAAGGGACATCTGTGGTAACTTTCATCTTTTAAAGAGACTAATATGATATGATTCTCATTGTGATATTCATTTGGCAATGTCCTTATTAAGTCCACTATGCTCAGAAACCCCGCTGCTCCACAACCTAAACCATTAAGAGCTAGTATGAACACACTACAGATTGAATACGTCTCTGACATGTGTGAGTGTTGGACATATCACCATTGGGTAAGTGCTTAATGAAGTCCTTTCATCTTCGGGTTTACATATCTAAAAATTGAGCATGCATTACTCGAGACCTGGGACAGGACATGAATCTTATTCGTTGTGATATTTGATACACAACTATAATTTGCTGTCAAGCAACACAGGTAGAAATTTGCAAATCAAGTTTCTTATTGCGAGTACACTAAATTTTAAGCAAACTAATAAGGAATATTTCAAAGAAGGCTCTTTTCACCATCCAGTCATGTTGGCCATGTCATAGCACAGGATATTACAAGATAAAAAGAAAAGACAGAAGATAGAAATTCAGAAACATTCACATGGCGTCCAAGCATAAAATCCAAACATCAAAGCAGCACCATTTTAAGTCTCTTAAGCAATGGTGAGATATACACATCATGGCATGTTCAAATTGACAAAATTGTAAACAACATTTGACTTTTGACATGCAGTGTCACATGTAAATCCCCCTAAATGCTGAACTTGTAGGCACAAACTAAACAGAAAAATTAACATAGTTGTCAATAGTTTTTGACAGTAGCATGCGGTCACATGATCAGATCAGTAGTAATATTCAACTTCACCGGCTGCAAAAAAAAATAATATAGGATGCATTAAAACTTGTGTTCCCCTTCCAAATACAAATATGAAAAAAATTGTACACAACGTTTCTTAATGAAAGTATATCCATCGCAACCAAACACAAGTGAAAGATGTTTTTTTAAAGCAGCTTTGGCTGTAAGTCATTGCTATTTCATCTACTAGAAAATCAAAGAATTGAAACCTATAAGAACTCAAAAGTCTTGTGAAGTCTAACCTCCAAGATTTTTGCCGCGATTTGCTTGAGCATCAGCTGCAGAGTTAGAACCCTTCAACAATACAAAAACATGAGTTTGTCAAAATCACAAATCAGATGCTAGTGATCTTTTATACAAGAGTAGAACTAGTACTTCATATTCCAAATTATACAAGTTTTTCCTATTAAAGCATATGGATCACGTGACTTATGTAGAGAGGCATGCGAATTAAAAAGGCATTTGAAAAAGTATGATCATAAACGATTCTCAAATGTTAGCATAATAATCGTTTTCAACCTCAACCTTTTTAGTTTTCCAGAGAAATACACAATCAAGAGAGGTGACAATTTGACAAACATTTTCTTCACTGTGTCAATAAACAAAATAGTAATAGACAAAGTGTATACCCTAGGAACATGTTCGACACTGACTGACTTGAAGTTACTCTTCAGCTCCACAGCCTCATTACAAAGGTTCCTTAAATTTGGGTTGTTGACTTTCCAGGAACCCTCAAACAGTTGCAAAACCAATAATAATACGATGGTAAATTCTTTAGAAAATACAGATCAAACCAATCACTATATCTGAACACTATATATCAAGCAATTAGGCAGGATATGAATTAAACGAATCCTTACATTGCTGTTAATGCAGAAACCATGTAGTAATAATTACAACATTTCAAAACACCATGTAATATTTTGAGAACCAAGGTCAACGCATAGGAAAACACATAAGCAATTAGAATTTCAAATCATCCTGTAATAATATTTTGTAAACAATCGGAGTATGTTTTAATTTTATCACTACTCATTTCATTCATATGGAAATTTAAGTGATGATTTATAATAGACGAAGATATGTTAAAATATTTTGTGAACAATCGGAGTATGTTTTAATTTTATCATTACTCATTTCATTCATATGAAAATTTAAGTGACGAGGTATAATAGACGAAGATATATTAATGCATACACTGTAAGGGAACTAACCTGCTACCAAACAAGAAATTTAAGCGATGAGTTTATAATAGACGAAGATATGTTAATGCATACACTGTAAGGGAACTAACCTGCTTGCAAACAAGCTGAGAGTCACCTCGGACATGAACATGCTCATATCCTTGGTTCCTAGCTTCATTCAGCCCCAAAATTAGACCATTATATTCAGCAGAATTATTTGTTTGAGTGCCGAGTCCTTGGCTGACGCCATGGACCTATAAAGAGACATAAAGTGTTAGCTACATTTGACAAATTGTATGGTGCAAAAATGATTTGATGGATAGAGTAATCACCCGACTCCCATCAGCAGAACGCAGAACAGCTCCTGCACCAGACCTTCCAGGATTTCCACTGGATGCTCCATCAAATTCTAGGATACAAGAACGCTGCAAGATTTTGTTCATGTCATTTCATAGATAAAATAGAGTTTTCATGATATAAACCTTAGGAGTTAAATATGACGGGCAACGCCTTAGAGAGGATATCAATTGTGCTGAACTTCTATAGCCAATGCCCAAAACAATACATTAGGATGACATTTGAAGTGTAAATTATGGAGTTATGTGTGTAGTAGTGTACGTACAATATGTAGTGTATAAATAATAAAAACAGAGTATTAATGTTTGTGCCTACAACTATAAGATACTGTGTATTGAGCATATAAAAAATAGAGTATTTATGTTTGTTCTTACAACTATACTATGCTACTGTGTAATATAATAATAAGAGTGTTGTCCACTCATTTGGAAAAAAAGCATTTTTTTTATAGGCAAAATAGCATTTCTTCAAATTTCAATCTTTACATTATATAATTTATTTATACCCCATACACATACATAAAAAGTAGCATATATTAAGAAAATTCACATCTTAAGTAAAAAAACTAAAACTAAGCATAAATTGAAAATTCACAAGTATAACTCAATTCTCTAAAAGCAAATAAATTTAATAACACTAGTTACACCACCAAAAACTTACATATAACTTTGAGATCCCAGATTCGAATCTGGTAAAAGTATCATAACGAAATTTTCATTTGAGCTAGACCTTACATTATACTTATCAATATTAAAAGAGCATCTAAATTTTGACATAAAAGTTTTTTTTATTGTGAAGGGAAATTTACACACCACTTTAGTGTAAATTTTATACTTATCAATATTAAAAGAGCATCTAAATTTTGACATAAAAGTTTTTTTTTTTTTTGTGAAGGGAAATTTTGATGTAATAAGAGGTAAACATTACCTTACCACAATAAGCATAATCTTCTTTTTAC
>Ga0228710_1004168_pt1 | contig 22816 bp, 12 predicted proteins | sample MedpolnodulmetaG_FD_177995 | JGI IMG/M metagenome (GOLD analysis project Ga0228710, IMG submission 177995) | Root nodule microbial communities from Medicago polymorpha collected in Santa Monica, California, United States - pink nodules | ecosystem: Host-associated > Plants > Roots > Nodule...
GGTTTGCCGCTGCATGATCTCTATTGAAATATTTTCTACTACGAGATGCACTATCTTCCTCTATTTTTTTTCGACGCTGAATAAATCGGTTGACGATATAAGTGTCTTCAATATCACGTTTTTGTTTGTAGGCCGATATCAAAAGGATCCATTGATAGTTTTTTGGAAGTAGATTGAATAGTTTTTTTGTGATATTGGAAGTAGATATAAATGAGATTTGTGAAATTGGAAGTAGATATGAGTCCCTATATATAAGTACACTGACGAATTCGAAATAAGTTATTGTATTGTATTAAAGCAAACAATTGAGATAATTATTAAAGCAAATAGTATGTGAAATAATGGGTACACAGTGGAGATAATTATTAAAGCAAATAGTATGTGAGATAAGTCACAGGGGACTAGACAACACTGGGGACTATCAATGGGGAAAATAAAGCAATCACTGAGGACTAGACAACACTGACAATTATTAAAGCAAACACTGCGTACTAGACAACACTGACAATTATTAAAGCAAACACTGGTGACTAGACAACACTGACAATTTTGACTGAATACAAACAAATATTTGATTGAAATTAATTTCCAAACAGCTCACGCTTCAACCTTTCCAACAGCTCTTTCTTACGGTCATCGAGATGCTCTTCGGATGTTAACTTTAGATACATTTTCATTTTCTTAACTGCAGTCTTTTCTTTCATCAATTTGTTTTTCTCTTGTTTCACCAAGGTTAACTCTTTCAATTGTTCAATCTCTTGCTCCTTTAATTCTTTGAATTCAACCCACTCCTTTTCCACCTCCTCCAAGGCATCCTTGCTTTTCTTTTTACCTTTTTTTTAGCTACCTCCCTATCCATTGGACGACCACTAGATCCTACAGAGTCCTCGTGAGATCTCTTAGATCCACAACTTCCTGAGCCAATACTTCCTCCTACTTGACTACTATAACGTGGTTGATCACGAAGAGCATGTCATTCTTCCATTAAAGTAAATTGAACATTCTTCCCACATGCATATAATTCTTGCGCTTTTACCAAAACATCAGCCTCCGACCAACCACTTCCTTGCAAACGCTTAGCGCCTTCATAAGCGCCAATCCATTTATTCAGTATTTTGCTCATATAATTAAAACGGTTTTGGCATGCAATTACATCACGCAGAGAATCGAATGAGCAATGCTCATTACAATACTCAACAATTTTACCCTAATATGCCTCACCTGTCTGGTTTCTCCCGACAACACTGCATGTTCCATATTTTATCCACCCACTAATAAGCACCAAATTTTGTTCAGTGTTCCATGGTGGTTGCTGGTTTTTCTTGCTCTTAGGAGTTGATTCCTCTGGAATTGGAGTGACTTCATTAGCTCTTGTCATTCCACCACGATTTATTTGTGTTGAAAATTCAGAAAATTCACCAACACTCTGAAAATTTTCATTCACCATTGGCATATAACCATTAAATGGGGGTGTTTGAGATGGATATCTCATCATAGATATATAATATGGATTAAAGTTGTTTGGAACAGAGGATGGGTGATTGAAATTTGATGCAAAACCATAATTAGACATGTTTTGAGGATGCTGGTTGGGAAATTGATTTGGGTGTTGATAATTGTTGAATTGATTATTATTGGGATCCATTTCACTAAATAAAGACTAAAACTTCAAAAGAAAAGCTAATTGAAAGCTAATAATAAGATTAAGAGAGTGAAAAACTTGGTTTTTTTTTCTTCTGTGTCCAAATCAAATGATCCAAGTCTCTATTTATAGAGAGAAAAAAAATCATGAATTTTGGTAAAAAAATAAAAAAATTATTTGCAATGAAATAATTGAGTCCAAATTATTAAGATGACAAAAATCCAAGCAGCCAATCGTAATCTGCCAAGTGTCCCAGCTTTATCCAATTCACTTCCTCTCTCCGCGTGCCCTGTCGACTCACTCTCCCCGTCGGCGCGTGTATCTCACGCGCCTGTTTTGTCCAATGAAACTGCGCCACGTGGCCTAATCGGGATAGATTTCAACATGTTTAATGACTTCATCACCTCTTTCATCCATATCATCTTTCCACTCATTTTCAACAAGGTCTTGCAATGGTTCAACATGTTTAAACTTGCTTTCAATAGGTCCATTGTAAATGGTCTTAGTTTTAGTGTTTTACTCAAAACGTTTATATATTTAAGGACAATATTTAAGGTGTCAGCTTAGTAGTAAGTGCTTCATTATGTAACATTAGAGGAACAAAATTCAAATCTCATCTGACATACTGAAACAATTGTAAAGTGGAAATTATTTTCATTGATATCAATAATAATTTCTCCTCCAATTTTTTTTTTTTAAATAACTTTGGTACAATGCATTTTGTGGTTCAAAAGTTTGCAACTTATGTGCAGATGAAAATGTTCATTGTTACTTCCTCCGGTCTCAAATATATGGGTTACTTAAACTTACCTTAGTGCATTTTGTGTAGTGAAATTCATGGTTTCTTAAACTTATCTCTTTAACATTTACATTTGTGGAATCTCTCTGATATAAAATATAAGTAACAAAAATGTTGTGTTTATTAGTCTCAAATATAAGCAAAGTTAACTATTTTATCATATTTAGCATTATTATTTCTTGACAACCCTTTGATTAATTTAGATTTAATTTGTCAATAACTCTTTACACCTCAAATGCCAGTTCACCAGTAAGAATTTAACATTATAGGTTCGGTGCTAAGAGTTTAGCCTTATTTTCTATTAATTTTGTCTTATTTTCATTTTATTTTATTTCCTCAATCTTTCCTACATTAACGAAACAACATGTAAAGAAGGTAGGGACTAAGTTATCCCGATTTATTTTTCTTAATGACTATTTTTCACAAAGTTGTTCAGGTTTACTAAATATATGTTACTCTTTTACCATATTGATTTTATTAATGAACCGTTATTAGAAGCAACCAAATTTAGTATCATGAAAGTTTAAATATCCAAATAACAAAAAAATAATAATTTCAAAACAAACAAAAAACATTGTTTAAAAAAACATTTTTTTTGTTGGATAACAAAAATTTAGGGTAAGAGAATAGTGTCATATTCCAAGGCATGGAAGATCTCCAAACTCAAAGAACACTTACAAATATATTTACATTTACCTCCATTCAAAGTCACTAGCGGGACTCGAATCCGAGACATCACATATTCAAGAACTCTTTTTTTTACCACTAGAAAAAGCCATTGGATTATTTTAAAAAAAAAATAGTTTTTATTGAAAATGAGTAATTAGAAATAATTTAAAAATGGTAAAATTGGCCAATTTTACCGGTGTCTATATCTCTCTCTCAACTTAAGATGTACACCCTCGTCATTGTTATAAACAAAAATTTGTATTCTAGGTTTATTGAATACATGATGTATGTGATCTAATAGACCGTATACATCATTTATTTAATGAATCCAAAAGTCAATTTTTCTCTTTGTCAATTCTTTTCTTTATGGGGTTTTAGTGTTTTACTATACTCTAAATAGTACTCCCTCCAGTCCTATTTATAAGAAAAATTTGACTTTTTAGATTCATTGAGTAATTGATGTATCTTGTCTAGAATATAGACCAAATACATCATTTATGTAATGAATCAAAAAAGTTAGGGTCATGCTAACCAGTGCCCATAGGGCAATGATTAAGGAAACCAAAAAGAGAAAGTTTTAAGTTGAAAATACCATTTTTTAGACTTTTGAGAACTTGAATGCACAAGTTCTAATGCGATATTATTATATTTACTTCCTTAACCATTGCCTTAAGGGCCCTAAGTTATACGTATCTTATAAATAAGACGGAAGACAATTTTCAAACATAAGAGTGTGCGAAATCATTTTCCAAACATATTTTTTGTACCTTTGGAAGACAATTTTGATATATCATCATTACCATATATAATAATTTACTTATAATTAATTGTAATTATGATCATGAAAAAACAATTTAAAAACGAAAATAGAAAGGAAGAAAGACCCATTTTCAAAATGACTTTAATCTCAAAGTTATTTCCTTCATTTCCCCCGTTTTGAGAAAGACCCATTTTCAACAACTGTAACACTTCCACCTCCGTTTACTCTCACTCTCTCCTTCTTCAACCCATTCCCAACCCCACTTATATCATAACACACTCAAATCAAAATCAAAACAAAAAGACACTCTCAACTTCGAGAAATACTTAGTTAGACACAACTCCAACGCAATGGACCCGTGGCTCGACGATCTAACCGACGACCTCCAAAGCCTAAGCTTCGCCTCCACAACAACCACCACTGTCACCACCGCCGACATCAAACGCAGTACAAGCTTCAGTTCATCCTCAACCTCTGCTCATCTCTCTGGTCGATCCCTTCCCTTCCCTCCTCCACCTCCAACCACCACCAAACATCACGCTCCTTCCTCTGACCCACGCTGGTCCGCCATTCACCGGATCCAATCCGAATCCCCCTCTCGTCGCATCCTCCCCTCCGACCTCCGCTTCTCCCGCCGTCTCGGCTCCGGCGACATCAGCTCTGTCTACCTCGCCGAACTTAATGACGACGGCAAGGTTCCGGCGATGTTTGCAGCGAAAGTGATGGATAAGAAGGAGCTTGTTAGTAGGAGTAAAGAAGGAAGAGCGAAGACGGAGAGAGAAATACTTGAATCTCTTGATCATCCTTTTTTGCCTACTCTTTATGCTACCATTGATGCTGCGAAATGGCTTTGTCTCTTGACAGAGTTTTGTCCCGGCGGTGATCTTCACGTTCTCCGGCAACGGCAGCAAAACAAACGGTTCAATGAATCCGCCGTCAGGTAAGCACTTTCATTTTAGCATCATCGTAATTAATTTATTTTCATTACTTATTAATTATTAATTTATTACCGCCCTAAGAGAGCCCCAAAGCAAGTACGTTGAAAGTGTGTCCGATATGTGTTAGTGTCCAACACCAAACATATATAATTACATTGTTACAAGTGGTTATCGATTTCAACAGTATCAATGTCGTGTCAGATGTCATGTCAATTGTGTTTGAGCTTATTCTTGATGGTTGGAGTGAGTGTGTGAGAGTGAAAATTGAAAGGAAGAGGGAGGAGAGGATCGGGTGTGGGAATGTGCAAAAGATGTTATGGTGGAAATCTAGAAGTAGAAACCGTTATCATAACTTTCATAACAGACGGAATGAAAGACATGAAAGCGACGGTTACTAATTCATGTTTGTTTTGTAGGCTCCATAACCACCGTTCCCCATTCTCCGTTTTCAATCTATGTGGGACCCACCTTATGTCACCTTCACTTGTCTGCTGGAATTACGAGTAGTACTATTATGTTTAGAATCAACCGGCTTAACAAAATTGCATAATGTAGCATTTTTTTTAACAAATTCATAATAACCAATTCAAGCATGTACTTAATTTTTACTCTGCATATTGTTCTTAGATGATTGAGTATATTTATGGCTATGTTAGTAAACTAAAAATTAGATAAATAATCAACAAATACTATGTTTTTGTTTGTTAAAATTGGTCCCTAATTATATACTTTTTTAAATTTTCTTAACAAATATCTTAAAGACTCTTAAACATTTATCCTTTATCATTAATCAATTCATAAAGTAAAGGATATTAAGTTGACTTAGTAGCTATGGTAGAAGAATTATAAAGTTGAGTGATAATTATAGTCTAAAGTTTGATTCTCACTTTTATCATATAGTACCAACAAAATTTAACAGCCCCTTTAGAAAAAAACAAAATTAACAACTACTACTATTAATATATTGACCATTGGTTGTTTCAAAACATAAAAAGAGACGAAGAGTGTATTGACAATTTTATTGCCACTCATATTTTAGGGACTAATATGGGGTGTTTACCATTAAGAATGGGTTGCTTAATGGATTGATTGATCAGGTAATTATTATTCATCACTTCTTTGGAGTAGTTCTCTCTCAGTGAATTTGGTGGGACCCATGTGAATTTTAACCAATTAAAAAGAGTATGTTGAAAAATGTGTGTTAGAATGTGTGTTGTTAGCATTTCTCTTATTTCATTGTATATAGTCAAAACAACATTTAACACAACAATGTCAACGTAAAATTAAATTTTGACGTGGAGCTTTGGTTAACTGTATGATTCCGTGATGTGTGTGAGCCAGCACGTGTGTTGATTAATTACACTATATAATTGGATAATCATCATTCATTCATGTGCCTACAATTTAGGTAAAATGCTAAATATCAAAAGTCAAAAAGACACCTACCGAGGTCAGCACTCATCACTCAACAACACTCACTCATCATGTTAGGACTGTAGCAACTAGCTTCAGTTTTGGTTTGAGTAAGTCTTACGTGGTCAGATTTAGGCAATACAATTACACAAACATACAAAAAAAAAGGTTTCGTTCCTTTTTACAAGACTATTCCCTCTGTCCTGTTTTTACAAGATTATTTTACAAAAATTAATAAGTATTAAAAAAAGTTGTTCGAGCAACAAATTTGTCACAAATATATTAATACATTTCTAAAATAATTAAGGGTCATGCTAACCAGTGCTCAGGTTAAGCTTACCAAAAAAGTAAATTATTATTATAAAAGAAAACTGTTTTTGACCTTTTATAAATTAATTAAACAATTTTAAAGCATTAACTACTATATAATTTTCTTTTTAATATGCTTAACCCGTGTCTCGAGAGTATCGGTATGTGTTTGCCTAAGTAAGTATTTGTTGTTTTCACACAATAGGATAATGTACCGTTCCATCAACTACATGGTGTGTTGGAGTATTTGCTTTTATTTGTAAACAACTTTTTAAATAAAGTTCTAAATTTAAAGTAATAAAATATGAGTTTGATTTTGATACATGTAAAACTTTTTACACTGTCAACCAATTACATTTTGTGATTTTAAATTGGTGAATTGGTTTATTTTTCTTTGCAAATATATCAAAATAATAATAATTTAGAACATTTTAAAATTGATTTACCCAACAATGTAATTCTTTTTTACACACTCTATAATGAAATATCTCTACAAATTTCTATTTAAGATAATTTGATTGAATGTATGTGTTAAATTATTTCACACCATCAAAACATATAAATTAATCTCTTAAAAAATCACACCTTCAACTTTTTAAAATGGAATTATGACCCCGGATCATCTCATTGATCATATCTTAGGGGAAATGGAAATATTTTATCCTAGACCCATAAACTTTTGCGGGATTTCTGGTTTTTTATGTTATAGTATATAAATTTATTTAATGAGAGGTTAAGATCTTGACGTGGTCCCATTTTGGGATATGTTCAACCAAAATTTGGTTCTAGTGTTCGCAGCTGTGCTACATTATTTTCTTTTATTTTAACAGCTTTTTCTCTGAAGTAACGTAATTAGTCTATTTTTTTTCATGTTCTTTCATGTATGTTCTTTCTTTATGGGGCCAAAAAGAAATTGTGTTCATAAGCTTGTCTTTTTCGTTTCAATTCAAGAATTTTTATTATATTTTGTTTTTTAGCTTCGGATGCTTGTACGTGGTTTAGAAAACTCAGCGTACCAAAACCAATGAAAGCAAGCAAAAGCCAAGTCTTCTTTCATATATTCATTTAATTAGCTCGAATTATTTTTTTAAAAAAATATTATGCTTTTTTTGGTTAAAAATATATTACTCCTAGTATTATGCTGTCTTTAGAATTGGGTGAAGAGTTATTTTCCAGCTTTTGCTCTGTTGTCATTATTTGCACGTCTTATGCAAAACACGCAACTTTTTGAATTAACTCTTGTGACATACTTTAGGTAAGTGTCACTGACAATGTTTTTTTTCCCCTTCTTGGGTGAATAATTATTATATTTTGGTGAATAATTATTACTATCTGAGTAGCTAAAAAACATTATTGTCAATGTCATTAAAAAACATCAAAATTAATTGGGTCTTGTTAACTTGTGCCCTTAAGAAACTAAATGTAGAAACTTAACTTTGGAAATTATGTATTTTAAACCTTAAAATCTTAAAACTTATCTTTTCAATGCAATATTTATTATTTAATTCTATTTTAAGATCTTTATCTTATGCCTTTACGGCACAAGTTAACATTTCCCAAATTAATTTCATATTTTTAGAGGTATATGAAGTTTTTTGTTTTCTTTTCCTAAAGTGCTTGGTGTTAGCCAAACAAGCAATCGAGTAGTAGCCCACAGTTATACGGCAAGACGATTTATGTCGCTGTCTGATCCTCATGATTCCTTCGGTAGGCCTAACTTAACAACCAATATTCTTATATGCATTCTTCGGATCATGTTGGCCAATAACTAAACCTTCTCTTAGTTTAGAGATAGCATTATTGCAATCTTTATGCCAATTATAGGCCAATCATCTTTTCTTATTTTAATTTCTCAAGTTCACAACAATGTGTTTTTGAGGTATTGTTCGTTTTGGGTCTTGTCTGAGCCCTCATGGTTTTGTTTCTTGTAAAAGACATCTCTTTGGGTTAAAGAATATCAGTGGTGTTTATTAGCTAAATTTAGTTTATAAACAAGTCCATGTAGCTTATGCCCATCCTTCTAGCACCAATATTCCGACCTCAAGTTCACGACATTGTATCCGTGGTATTGTCCGCTTTAGACGTGTGTGAGTCCTTTATCCGGTGTTTATTAACTACCCTTTGCCTCGACTCCTAAATAATGTGGACCTATTTTAGGGTATGGGAATACTACCCAAACATGCATATTATGTGACAATAGCATTCGTCTTAGTTCGAATTTTGATTGATACAAACATTTGTTAGACTTTGTTTGTTCTCCAAATTCTGGATTATTAGGGTCTCATTCCCTTTAAATACCGGATGGTTAAAAAATAAAAAATTATGTGACAAATGCAAACAAGTTCTACTTTAGATTTTTAAGGTTTGATTAATGTTGATTACCGCTTTATTAATTCCTTTTTTAACAGATTCTATGCATCAGAAGTGTTGATGGCACTTGAATACCTTCACATGTTGGGAATAGTATACCGTGATCTCAAGCCAGAGAATGTATTAGTTCGATCAGATGGCCATATAATGCTCACAGACTTTGACCTCTCATTAAAATGTGATGATAGTTCCACACCAGCCCAGATAATAATCTCCAATCAAAACACTCCTCAAGTAGCCCTACCAAAAAATCCCCATACTGAACACTCACAATTTGCCTCATCTTCATGCATAATACCCAACTGTATAGTCCCAGCAGTGTCTTGTTTCCAACCAAAACGCAAACGAAAGAAGAAACAAAACCAGTTTAATGGGCCTGAGTTTGTTGCTGAGCCCATTGATGTTAGGTCCATGTCATTTGTTGGGACCCATGAATACTTAGCTCCTGAAATAGTGTCTGGTGAGGGACATGGTAGTGCTGTGGATTGGTGGACCTTAGGGATATTTATATTCGAATTATTTTATGGTGTCACACCTTTTAGAGGCTTGGATAATGAATTAACTCTAGCAAATATCGTGGCTCGAGCTTTGGAGTTCCCAAAGGAACCCACCGTGCCAGCCACGGCAAAAGATCTTATCTCACAGTTATTGGTTAAGGACCCAGCAAGAAGGCTAGGATCAATAATGGGGGCTTCTGCAATCAAACACCACTCATTTTTTCAAGGTGTGAATTGGGCATTGTTAAGGTGTACAACTCCACCTTATGTTCCACCACCTTATACTAAAGACAAAGAAGATGTTTCTGATGATAGTTGTCCACAAACTCCTGTTGATTATTATTGATCACAATAGGAGAGCTTGGATTCCACATGGATAACCCGCATTCACACGTTTAAGATATTGATGACCGTTCGATCAAGCTCAGACGATTCAAAACAATATCAAATTTCTTAAATCTGGATCGTCAGATCTTGATCAAACGTCCACACTGATATCCTCATTGCGTAAATATGTGGAAACCCGACCGCAGGGGAGCCGGATCACAATAGAAGGAGGAAAAAGTACAGTTAGCTAGCTAGTTGAATTCAGGGAATTCAATTATATTTCTCTTTTTTAATTTATTTTCTCTCAGTTAAGTTAATTTGTCACCATACTATTGTCTTTATATTTAAGAGGCTTGAATAGCAAAATGTAATATTGTCAACCAAACTATGTTGATTGAGCTTGATGACAAATTAAATTAATGGGTGCTTTAGCAGAGCAAGCGTACCATATGCAGATAAGTTTGGTGAATTATAATAATATAGCTGTCGAGAGCAATTGCACATGATTTTAATAATATTTTGATTGATGGGATCACTAAGGTCAAACCGAGATATGGGCTACACTACATTGAGATGAGACAAATTATGTAGAAACAACAAGTGACATTGACTTAGGAAGAGGATGAATGAACGAGAAAATCGCTGGCACCGCGTGGCTATTTGTGTGCAAAACCATGTCAATATATGTTTTTTGTGTGGCTTTTATGTGTGGAAGAACATGCATCCAACCACGTGGAATGTCGTGTGTTACGTGCACAAGACAACCGTGGGGCTTTGTTGTAGCCACTAGCTTGTGAGTATTGAGAGTGAAACCGGCCACCCTTCATTTTCAGCTTCTGATTAGAAACACAGTTGCATTGATGCGGATAATACAGACACGACACAAACACCAGTATACCGTCACCGTTAATAATTTGAAAAAAATCATATAATTCAACATAATTATAAGTGTCGATGTCATGTCGGTGTCGGACACGATATATGTCTATCGTAGGACTCGCCTAATCTAAAAAGTTCGTGCTTCATATGTTCTATCTAATTGACTTTGGATATTGCTATGTTCCATTTCTACGGTAGATTTGCTTAAGATTGAACTTCATCCACACATATTAAGATTTACTAGTATGTTTGATTTGCTCTCATTATTTTATGCAAATTAGATGCAATAGCCAATCGAGAATTCTCTTTGAGGTTCATAAACTACTCCACAATGTTATGTTTTATTTATCCAACTCTATCATTTTTTTTCCAATGATAAAAAGACATCCAACTCTTAAATAATCCACAGTTTTGTCAACAAAGGCAACACACTTATATTTTTTATTTGCGTGATACAATTTTTTTATCTATTTCAATGCTATAATATCTAAATTAAACTACTTCAACAATTTAAAGGACATCATTACGACAACGCTAATTTGGTCCATCCATCTATCTAAGCATCTTCAGTAAAGTAACATCTATGACTCTTTGTCGCTTTTTGGAGATAAACTTGGTTACTTGACATCCTTCTTCCACCAGAATATGATGTCAAAAATGTGTTGGTGGCCAATTCTTAAATATTTAAGTTGTTAATTCAGTTAGGATAGTTGAATTATAACCGTTTTTGTAACAAGCTAATTGTTAGTTAGTGTTTGTATAAAAACTTGTTGAACAAGAAAGTGATGGAAGTTTGTTTGTGCATTCAACTCATCAAAACATATTTTTTTCCATCTAATTCTCTCTCGAGAGTTTCCTATCTTTATCTTCTAAATTGATTCAATTGAGTGAGTGTGAAATCAATCCGATTGTAGAATGCATTATGTTCTCGTAATGGTATCTAGAGCTATAGATTTTGATCACGGCGACCCTATCAAATGGAAATTTTTATCAAAGAGTTCCTGATGTTTCTCTTCTAAATTGATTCGATTGAGTGAGTGTGAAATCAATACAATTGCAGATTATGTTCTAATAATGGTATCTAGAGCTATAGATTTCCATCATAGCATCCCTATCAAATGTAAATTTTCCTAGAAATCTTTCAATCCTCGATGCAAATAGTTATGATAAGTGGTGCAAACAAATGATGGTGGTGTTTGAATATCTAGATTTGCGGGATTAAGTGAAGTCTGGTGTTGATCTCATTGGTGAGAAACGAATAGAAGCACAATTTCAAGGAAACCGAGAAGAAAAATTTCAAAGCATTGTTCATCGTCCATTAATGTGTTGATCCAACAATTTTGAAAGAGTTGGTGATGTTGAATCTTCAAAGGAAGCTTGGGACATCTTGGAGAAAGCTTATGTTGGGAATGAAAAAGTGAAGAAATTGATGTTACAAACTCACAAAAGGCAATACGGGTTGCTTCAGTTGGAAGAAAAGGAAGGTCTTGATGAATTGTTTACAAGAGTTGTAACATTGGTAACCTAAATGAAGAAAAATTGTGGTGAAGCTGTAACAAATTCAATTGTGGTTGAAAACATGTGAGATCTCTTTTATCAAGATTTGTTATGTTGCAGTAGCAATTGAAGAGTCTAAGAACTTGATGTGTATGGGCATAAAAGAAACGCAAAGATATCTTGAGGCACACTAGTAAGAACAGTCCAACTTTCTAATAAATTATTCAAATATCACAATAGTTACCACTAATTTTTTTTTTTTTTTAGGAAAATTACCACTAAATTTATATAAACTATATTTAATAGTTATACTAATTCAATTAAATTGTATCTTAAATAATTAATGATTAACAGAATTAAGAAAGAATGGTAATTTTTTAAACTTAAATTTATCTATACTTTTATCATTAGATAAAAGCATTTTTAGAGGTACCGCATGATCATATAATGATTCAAGTTCAGTTTTCAATCTCAAAGCATTTTTAGAGATGCCACTTGCTCAAAAATAGCTCAAGTATGGTTTACAGTATGGTATAAAAGATAGATAGATATAGGTATATTTATTCTTAGAAAAGCTCATCACTCTGTTCATTCGCCTTCTGAATGAAGACGTTTCATTGAAAATGAAATACAATGATTCAATTCTATGTTGTTTTTTTTGTGGTGTTCGGGATTTAAACCTCAAACTTTGTATATATTATATATTGTCTTTACCAACTGAGCTAAGCTCACGAGGACTTTACGTTGTTTTCTTTACTTAACTAAAATGTGTGCAAACCTAACTACAATTGGAAATTCTTTAATAATTTAGTTTGTAAAAATTTATTTTCAAAGTAGTATTTAAAATAGAATTTGTTCTTTCGAATTTATTTGGAGAGGAAACCCCTCTGTGTATTGACATTGTACTGATCTTTAATATTTTGCCATACTTTTACAAAAGTGTTTTGAGAGAGAAATAAAAAGACAAAAGAGAGTGTATAAGTAAAAATGGGGTGCAAAAAGTATTCATATGTTTTTTTTTATTATGTTCGTATGTTTTTTATTCACCTCAAATTTGACATCCGTTATTAGGAAAAGTTGGTTTGCCAAAACTACGACCCAACAGAATGCTACAGTCATTTGCACTAGTTTTTTGGTCAAGTAGTCTATTAACTAGAACTCACGTATTTTAAACGTGGAGAAGTGAATATTTGGGGTTTGAATCTCGGTCCATACATATAATATGCAATATCTCTACTATCTGAGTTAAAACTCACGGGGATCGTCATTTGCAATAGTTTAAAGTTGAATCAACCACCATTTTAGATTCTAAAATTGTAATTGTTTGACAATTTGAGACACTAAATTTACAAAATATCAAATTATTCCTCAAAAATTGTTGATCAAAATACTCTCTACATCAAGTACTTTGTTGGAGATGCTGATGTGTCGTATAAAATGACACATTGAATCTTTTAAGATGATGTAAACACAAGTATAATTAGTTAACTACTTCTCCGTCCTTAAATATAAGCAAAATTGATTTTTTTAAAGGGAAAATTACTCGTTTACTCTTGTTATACTACTTGCTACACTCGAACGGGAAAAGCATAAGGTCGTTATTATCAAAACGAGACACAGCGGTTTAGGGTTTAGGCAAATTCCGACTTCTTCTGCTCAATCACAAGAAGCTTCTTCTATATACGAAAATGGAGGAACACGAAAATGGCGCAAATGCAACCGAAGAAGAACCCATAGTTGGACCCGGTCCACCTCCACCTCCACGCGCTCGACCCAAACGCCCTCTCCAGTTCGAACAAGCTTATCTCGATGCTTTACCTTCCGCTAACATGTAAGCACTTATTCCACTTAATCTCTTCAATTAAGGTTTCCTTTCGATCAATTACCAAATTTTCGTAACTCCAAACTTTAGCACTGGATTCATTAATACATGTTTATGAAATTATATGTAGTTAAATTAAAATCTCAAATGCTTGCTTGAATCGACTTATTTGAGCTTATCTACTTTGCTATATAGCATCAACACTTCCGATCAAACACATGTCCATCAGTGTTGTACACCGACACATGTGATTACATTCAATTAAATAATTCTTTAGATAATTATGGTGTCTGTGACTCCGTGTTGTGTCGGTACTTTATAAACAGACATAGGTACTTGTGAGACTATTTGAGAGAACTTACGACATGTTCATAAGGTGTTTTTAGGCTATTTTCACAAGCACTTATGACAAAAGATCAAATAAAGTTAAATTGTTTTTGTATAAGCTAAAAATTGGTTTCATACGCTATCTTGGAGAACTTATGAAAATAAGCTAAAAACAACTTTTGAACAGTTTCATTAGTTGTTTTAACAAGTTCTCCCAATCAGTCTTGCAAAACTTACTTCAATAGATAAACTCAAACAAGCCAATCCAAACAGACCCTATGAAATCAACTTATTGCTTATATGTAAACAACTTATGCATAAGCACTTATCATGATGAGTGCTTATGCTGTAAGCTGTTTATTGAAATAGGGGCTAAGTGTGTATGAAAGTTAAGAGTTGTTTCTTGTTTGTTTGGTTTTACAGGTACGAGAAAAGTTATATGCATCGTGATGTGGTTACACATGTTGCTGTTTCGGCTGCCGAGTTTTTCATTACTGGAAGTGCAGATGGTAAATTATGTTCTGATTGTCGTTTCTGCAATTCTGTTATGTTTTTTGAATGAGTAAAGTTGTCATTAATTATGAATTTTGTTCACTAGCCATGAGTGATTTGCAGAGTTCTTTAAGCATCCAATTTAAACGTGGTGATCTTATTAGCTACTACCTTAAGTTTTACATATATTTTGTATAAACTTTAAAATATTACATGCGATGTAACATTTAAAGTGTTAATGAAGGTGCAATATCTGTCTCTATATGTGGGTGTGGTAGTGCACCTGGATCGTATTGAAAATAGCCAAGCTTTTGGGAATAATAACATAGGGATGTATCTCTGTGTGGTTTACTGCTGTTTTCAGGGCATTTGAAGTTTTGGAAGAAAAGGCCTATTGGTATTGAGTTTGCAAAACACTTCAGATCTCATCTTGGTCCTATTGAGGGTCTAGCTGTAAGTTCATTAACCTGACACAACCCTTTTTCGTGTATCGGTAAAATCTTATATGATTTAATTGATTCTTGCTTCAATTCTATGATGTATGATATTATCTATGTGGTCATTGGCGGATAGAGGCCAATCCCCAAACCACTATAACGGCATAGTGGGTTGCGGTATGGCCGCTACATTGGACTTTTGAAGTTTGATGAATAGAATAGAGTAATACACATGTAAAAGGTCAAAAATAGAAGAACACACAAAATTATAGACATATTTGTTGAAATTTGGGGCCTAACTCAACCTTACAAAACCGGCTTGTAAAGTGAGGATTGCCTCCTCTATATAATCTCTTATCAAGAGTCTTATTTATCTGACGTGGGACTTGAGTTTTTCCCAATACACCCCCTCACGCCCAGCACTCTTTGGGCTTGGTGCGTGAATCGGTAGGTGGCCCTTGAATTCGACAAGCTCTGAAATCATGTTGAAATTTGGGGCCTAACTCAACCTTACAAAACCGGCTTGTAAGGTGAGGATTGCCTCCTCTATATAAACTCTTATCAAGAGTCTTATCTATCCGATGTGGGACTTGGGTTTTTCCCAATAATATTTATGCATAATAATTAAAATTCATTGTTACCAATATCCAAACTCAATGTAGATTTTACCAATACCCAATACCAATATCCTAGGGTCCCCTACAGCTGCTATTGACTATTGAAAATTTTGCTAATGATGTATTATTTTTGCAAAAAATTTCTCTTGTTATAATAGGTATGTGTTTATGTTTTTAAAACCTTCTTGTTGTACTTGTTATCAACCATGACTTATTTCAGCTATTCAGGTTAGTATTGATGGTCTGCTTTGCTGTACAATATCAAATGACCGTTCTGTAAAAGTATACGATGTAGTCAACTTTGATATGATGGTGATGATTCGGTTGCCATACATTCCTGGTGCTGTTGAATGGGTTTACAATCAAGGGGATGTCAAAGCTAGTCTTGCCATTAGTGATAGGAACACCTCTTTTGTTCACATATATGATGCGCGATCTGGTTCAAATGATCCCGTCATCTCCAAAGAGGTGCCAATTCTAAATTGCCTTTACTGTTGCTGAATTTTCAATATGCATTATCTTTTATTTTAATATTTTGTAATTTCTTTTCACAATTTGATTACAAACCATGCTATTCTTTTCTCCTGAATTCAGATTCATATGGGTCCTATTAAAGTTATGAAGTTCAATCCTGTGTATGATACTGTAATTTCGGCAGATACAAAGGGTATCATTGAATACTGGAACCCTACAACACTCCAGTTCCCGGAGGATGAGTACGTGCTTTGTTATTGTCTTCCTTTAGTTCCGCCTCTGTCTTTTTAATAACAGATTCTTCAATGTTCGAATATTTTTGGTTGCCAGTCCTCAAAACTCCTTGTCTCTTACATATTCTCAAATATGTCAAACCACTTACGTTATACAAATTTGGAGTAGTTTAACCACTATTAGATGGATTCCGTTGTATTGCACTGGATGGATTATTTTAATTTGAAACTGAGAATTCTGAAGTCCGCATCTAGCATTTCAACTAGTTCTCTCTGAATTTAAACACTAGGAGCAATCATTGATAAAAATTTCATGCGTACATGATACTATCAATAGATTTAGTTGCCGATAAAACAACTACCTTAAATACAGTATATCATTCCTATTTGGGTGCTATTGGCTGGACATATGGATGTGAATCTGGTCAACTTAAGATAAACTGATAAGTTTAATTTTGAAAATTAGAATTTGATTCCTAATGTTGCAACATATAACATTTGACTCATACTGCCGAGAGAACATAATTGCTGTTGTATTCAGACTTCAGAGTCTGTGTGTTTTCAAAATTCTGTTTGATGTTGTATTATAGCCCACTCCGAGGCACCTTTTGACGACATGGCTATTGATCTAAGGGTTTTGGGTTAGGCCGGGCTAATAAGGGTCCACTAGACATAACATTAAACAAATTTATAATCAACAATGCTGTGAAATACCAAATATTTGAAAACATTTTGTGATTTCTCTACATTATGATTATTAGTAGTTTTTATTGTACTCCTTCCACCCCTGAATATAAGCACTCTTCAAATTACTAGATACATTTATTGCTTCTTTTCCAAATAAACGCTTAATTGATACCACTAAGTGTCTTGGAATATGAAAAATCAAGATTAATTAAGTACATATTGAAAGGGTATTTTAGGTACATCCATATAAAATGGATACAATAACTACACTAACTACTTTCTTAATAAGAGTGAAATATGCAATAGGTGCTTATATAAACATTTGTGGAAATTCTTAGCTGCATGATGTATGAATTGTGTGTAGTTACTAATGCAATTTAATCATTTCCCTTTGTGCTTGCAGGGTGAATTTTAAGGTCAGAAGTGATACTAACCTCTTTGAAATAGTAAAATGCAAGACTTCTGTTTCAGCTATTGAGGTACCTCAGTTGTCTAGACACACTTCCAAACTATTAGTTGATAACTTAATATTCTGTTATTTATGTATATAATGAAAGCTAGATGGCCATTGTTTAACTTAGAAGGTACTTATTATCTGCATTGCATCCTCCTTTAGGTCAGCCCAGATGGTAAACAATTTTCCATTACATCACCTGACCGTAGGGTACGCGTGTTTTGGTTCAAATCGGGTAAACTAAGGCGTGTTTATGATGAATCCCTGGAGGTAACAATGTTACCTGAAATTTCGCCATTTTTTTAATTGTTTTTGGACATTTGGTTGGTAAAAGAATTGATATGTTGATAGGTTGCTCAAGATCTCCAAAGAAGTGATGCTCCATTATATCGACTGGAAGCCATTGATTTTGGTCGAAGAATGGCCGTTGAGAAAGAAATAGAGAAGACAGAAAGTGCACCACAACCAAATGCAGTTTTTGACGATAGTTCCAACTTTCTTATATATGCAACCTTGCTAGGGATTAAAGTGAGTTCTTCCTTAACTGGCCTGCCACCACTTCATTTCCTTCAGTTATACTTTTTTTTTAAAAATAATTTAACGTTTCTTCATTGCTTGCTAATGCAATGCGGTTACTAGATGAAACTTTATTCCCTAATGTGTTTACATCTTGTGCATGGTCATAGATTGTTAATTTGCACACCAATAAAGTCGCTCGAATACTTGGAAAGGTGGAGAATAATGATAGGTTCTTAAGAATAGCTTTATATCATGGTGAACGAAGTAGCAAAAAAGTAAGAAAGATTCCTTCAGCAGCTGCGAATGCTAATGAGAACAAAGAGCCTTTGACAGATCCCACTCTCCTATGTTGTGCATTCAAAAAGCACAGGATATATCTATTCAGGTATGACAGTTCAATTCCACCAATCATTGTACCACTGCTTTGAGTTTGAAATCCAGAGTGATTCAGTCGTATAATTTGATAATATCACATGTGGAATTTTCCTGGAAGTATTTTGCCTTAGTACATTTGAGGTTTTGTACATTGTGTTTACTTGCATCACTGGTTGTTTGACATGCAAAATATAAAACCTAAATAATAGCTATGTTTTGGAATGTCATGTATCAGTCGAAGAGAGCCCGAGGAGCCTGAAGATGCAACTAAGGGAAGAGATGTGTTCAACGAAAAGCCTCCTGCTGATGAACTTTTGGCAGTTTCAGATATTGGAAAGTCACTTACAACATCACTTCCTGAGAATGTGGTGAGTTATCTTTATTCGGCCTTCAATGTAGGCTAGTGTGATTGACAATCAAATAGCAGACTGCTTTTACTTTTACTTCAAATAATGCAATCCCACACAAAAACAAAAGTTGTCTATCTATAGCTTACTTCTATATTCATCTATTTAAGTAGTTTTCCAATAGCAGACAGGAAAGATATTTCCTCTCATTCTTTTCTCGATAGTAGTTTTACATATTTTCTTTTCAAGTTACAATTATGTGTATTCCCTGTAGAGTCTGACAATAGCAATTCTTCATTTTGCAGATTATGCATACCACTATGGGTGATATTCATATGAAACTATACCCAGAGGAATGTCCAAAATCTGTGGAAAACTTTACAACTCACTGCAAAAATGGCTATTATGACAATCTTATATTTCACAGGGTCATTAAAGGCTTCATGATACAAACAGGAGATCCTTTAGGAGATGGCACTGGCGGGCAATCAATTTGGGGAAGAGAGTTTGAAGATGAATTTCATAAAAGGCAATCAATTTTGTCTGCAAACATTCTGTCTTATTATGCACTTGAATTATCATCATGATTTCAGACTCTAAGAGTAACTATAATGATCTTCTGTGTTTGATCATCTATGAAACTTACACCAAGTAATTTTTCTCTTGCAGTTTAAGGCATGATAGGCCTTTCACATTGTCAATGGCAAATGCTGGACCAAATACAAACGGTTCTCAGTTTTTTATCACCACAGTGGCTACTCCTTGGTTGGACAACAAGCACACTGTATTTGGAAGAGTTGTTAGGGGAATGGACGTTGTCCAGGTAAATTGGATTCTAATCTTCCACAAGCATTATTTAGTACGACATATTTATTAAGTCATGTCATATCTTGGAATTGCCTGCATGTTCACTTGGCAAATAATTTCCACAGAAGTGCACTTTTGTATGGCCTGATGACATATCTTTAAAGAGAAATGATATTTGTACAACCATTTTTTGACAACTTTTGTGACAACTTTCTCATACTCTCATTATGTTTTTACTTTCTCTCTCTATTGCTTTGATTTTCGTGTCAATACCTACTTTTCTTTATAAATTTATGGTTGTCTCAAAAGTTGTCACCATAATGGTTGTTCAAATAACACATCTCATCTTTAAATTAGTTATTTCCTTAATTTCTTTTTTGCAAGGTTGTCAAACACAAGAGTTTAGATTAACCCATAACCCCCAAGAGATATATGTATTGTATTTAATGTGTCTATTTTATGTATTGATGCGTTGTTGTCAATGGCGGACGGCGGTATATGGCAAAAGGAAAAAAATCAGCCATATAAACGCGCCACTGTGATCTATGGTGCCGCCATTGTGGGCATCCCTTCATAAATTGCCTATCATGGTTGTCAGAAAATCCACCATGACCACCATTTAACAACACTCAGTAGTATTAATTGGGGGATTTATTTGGAAATCATTACCAGAATAATATACTCCTTCTGGAATGAAATACTCCATCCGTCCCTATATGTAAACCCCCTTTGCTTTTTTCACATTTCTTAAGAAAAGTTGTTAGTGTAAATGGGTCTATTTTGTGTGTATTACCAAAGTTGTTAATATTACCAAATTGTCCTTTGTTTCTATGTGTATTAAATTTGACTTTTCGTATTTCAAAACAAGATTGTAGTATTAATTAGGGGTATGTTTAGGAAAAAAAATAATAAATGCATCTAGTAATTTGAAAAGAGGTTTACATTTAGGGACAAAAATAAAGTCAAATAGGTGCTTAGGTATAGGGACGGAGGGAGTATAAGCAAAAATGGTAGTTGAAAGGTCAAAGTACGTGGTTAAAAATTTAGTCCACATACATCAACCTTTCAACTACCATTTTTGCTTATATTTCATTTCAGAGGGAGTATGTATCTAATAATTTCAAATGAGGCTTATATGTAGGGGTATATTTATTTTTCCAAAAGGAGCTTAAAGTTAGGGATAGAGGCAGTATCAACAAATTAAGTGAATAACATTGGGATATGAAAAGCTAAATGCAGTGTGTAGTGAGTGACAAGGGGGAAGGACATAAAAAGAGCAGTTTGTTTAAAACTTAAGGTTCTGTTTGTTTGGAGGGGAGGAGAGAAAAAGATAGAAAAATTTCACGTTATTTGAGTGTTTTTGTAGAGAATGAGAAAACATTGACAGGATTAAAGAATTTATCTATGCCCTCCAAAATCCTTCTCCAATGCATTTTGAGTTCTCCTACATTAGGGAGATTTTGTTTCATGAAGAAAAATAAACTACCTATTCCAGTTGGAGGACTATCCTTCCTTTTTTTTTCTTTTCTCCTCCCCTTTCCCTAAAGCCCTTCCTTCCTAAGCTCTCAAAAACATAGCCTAAAAGTACAATCACCAAGTCAACAGGCATGAATGGGAAAATTATTAAAAGAGGAATGCTAGGAACATTCTTTTCAACACTCTCTAACATTCACTTTTTTATTTGGTGAAATCCACGTGGGTCCCACCACTTTGTGGGACCAATTTCTAACGTGTAGGACCCATATTGATTTCACCCTATAAAAGAGCGAGTGTTAAGAGGGTTGAAAGAGAGTGTTCATAGCACTCCTCTTATAAAAAATATAAAGAAATCAAAAATATATAAGCATAGTCACGGAGTATACAAACCTTGCTTTTTGCAGTGGCCAATCGGCAGAGATTTTGCCTGAGTTCTTTGCCTTGAATCTTCATCGAATTTTCTGCTCATGTCACCAGAAGGGAGGTAGTGATCTCTAGGGGCTGTGAAGGTGCTGAGATTTTCACAAATTTGTTAGCAAAATCAATGGCAAACATAACTTGAAAACATGAATGAAACACAGCCAAACCCTGAGCTTTTTGCTCTTCTTCTGACTTATCTTAAACACATGACTGACTCCCCTAGTTCAAGCGAGTTACACCAAGTATACACTGATCTGTGTCTGTTCAACTAACCAGTTTTTGGAACGTGACAGACTGACTAGCGGATTTGCCAACCCTGCTTTTTGGTTCTATCTAACTTCTGATTATTTTTCTCTCTTAACTTTTTATCTTATGATGAATTACATCTTTTCCAGGACCTTATTGTTTAATGTATGTCACTTTCTGTTGTACTTTAAAATTGATCAACTGAGAACTTTTTTTGCAGGCTATAGAAAAAGTGAAGACAGACAAGACAGATAAGCCATATCAAGATGTTAAAATTTTAAATGTCACTGTACCAAAGTCTTGAAGCCCTTGGTTCTTATGACCCGTGCCCTCGACCTTCTATTCTGGACTGGTGATAGGTTGGTGAAGCTTTAACAGGACAGTGTTAGATATCTTCCTTTAGATCAACCTTTCAATTTTTTAAAAAAGTTGGGGAAGGGGGCTTTATATCAACCTTTATTTCATAGGTTTTGTATGAACGTGGAAATTGATTATTCTTCGCATGCAGTGCAGCACCTTCATCTTTCCTTTATCTTGATATGTGTTTCAAGCGCAACTGTACTGTCTTCTTTTCTGCTTTGCCAGTGGAATGTATTTTTGTTTTTGGTACAATAGTTTTTCTGGGTGCAACCAGTGTAATGTACTTTGAGTTCTAAAGGATTGCAGTGAAATAATCTCTTTGAATACTATACCTGTAGTGGGTGACATTTCTGCTTTATTATTATTAAGTGTGGTATTATTAATTGTTCTGGTTTAAGGCGGAGTAATAAACGTAGGGGACCAAATATGCAATTAAACATTTTTTTAACCGCATGTAATGTGTCTTGGATCTTCAATTTGTTAAAACTAAATCCTCCCTTGTTTTAAGTGACTCTGAGTTTGATTCAGACTATTCACCGAATACTTGCTTCCACTCCCTTTGACGTGATGGTTGCAGATTTAACGCACTTGTGTTTTCTTGCCTTTGCTTTTTTTTTTTAATC
>Ga0228710_1004169_pt1 | contig 22813 bp, 8 predicted proteins | sample MedpolnodulmetaG_FD_177995 | JGI IMG/M metagenome (GOLD analysis project Ga0228710, IMG submission 177995) | Root nodule microbial communities from Medicago polymorpha collected in Santa Monica, California, United States - pink nodules | ecosystem: Host-associated > Plants > Roots > Nodule...
CCCTTTGTCTCGCTCTCTCTTTTCCCTCATCTTTCCTCTCTCTCTCTCTCTCTCTCTCTCTCTCCTCTCCCTCTATCTCCCATAAAAAAATAAAGTAAAATAAATAAAGGAGTTTGTATTGATAATAGTTTAAAAGAGCGTGTGTTATGATCATTTTTTTCAATGAGTTTAAAATTCATAAAATTTGTTGAAATCCATAAAATCACTGCAAATCCTTTAAAATCTTATGAATTAAATCCATTGAAATTCAAATTGTAAATCTCGATAGTGTTTTAAAATCATCAAATTCATTGAAATCCTACAAAGTCTTTTAAAATCTTTAAGACTTTTTTAAACAAAAATTATCCTTTAAAATCCTAACCCAATACACTCCCTAAGTAATCGGGACTTCCCGGCGTTCAAGACTATGCGAATTTGTACGCACCATCTTCTTCATGAACGCTACCACTAAACGCGAATGAAGTGGAGAATGATCAACTGATTTCTTTTATCTGATCTCTCTTCACGTGATTCATCCACGGTGGAGAGCATGAACGAAGAGTTGGCACAAATCTGGTGGAGCCAGTTGTTTTGTAAGGATGAAAATGATAATGACTTTGTTTTTATCCCGTCGATATTAAAAATGAACAACTCGTGAAAATTGATAATATTACAAGTAGAATTGATTTTGACATGTTTGGTAGTTTTTGAATAAAATTGAATTTACCTCAAAATTTGTTTCTAAGTTAGGATCTGTAGCTTTTGGTTGTATAAATGATTTTTACACACAAATTTATTGATCAATTCTCTTTTAGTCAATAATCAAATTTACATAATCAATTAACTCAAAATCAATTTTTGTGACCGCAAAACAAAACATACACGAAAATGACTAAGTTATTCCTTTCGGGGTGCACCGAGTAAAGTTTGATTACTTTATCCCAAAAGAAAAATTACTAGGTATTTTTGGAAGAAAAAAAGTTCAAAAGAAAAAGTTTCTTTTAAATAAAAGCAATTTACCCGGGAAAATTTCACCCTATATCCCTTCAACATCTTCGAAAATAATTTTTTTACCACTTTTGTCTTTTAACTTTTTAGATATCATTTTTCTTAAAAAAGAAACTTTTTACATTTCATTTATCAATCTCGTTTTCAACATTTTCGGGCACATTATGAGTTCAGCCCCAAATAACATTTTTTAGTTTTTAATAATAGGTAAAAAATCAGAGGGAAACTCACCTACTCTAGCAAGGCCAATTATGTTGAATGCTGACATTGCTATCTACAGATTTGTGCTGAAACCAAACAATGTGTTGAAAACAACGCTGAAATCAAACAAGCACCATTGTTGTTATTTAAAGCAAAACATATTATAGAGTATAGGTAGCTTGAAGGAAATGGAAAGCATGACTTCATGTGACATATATATATACTTACATTGTGATAACTGATAACCCCTCAGATAAGCTAAATAGGTTTTCTACTGTAGAGATCAAATGTTATATCCCTCCCACAATATAGATTTCAAAGCTCTGCCAAATATGAATGAGGATCCTACAACAATTTAGCACGTCAATAGAAAAGAAATGTATTATTAATAAAATAATAGCAATAAAACGCATAAACGTGCAGTTATCAAGCAATGGAAGTTGACATACATTTTCGACAAAATAAAGAAAAGAAAAAAATCTAAGAGAAGTAACATCTGAAACATAAAAAACTCACACTCAAACAGAGCACTTCTAGAATAACTAGCAAACAAGACATCGCCCGAAGAGGAGTTTCCTATCACAGTCACGGGGACGAAAATGAGGCGGAGCCGTTATTTTTCTCAGTGATGGCCTTGAAAATATCATCCAGGAAACAACATTAGCAGAAACTTTACAACAAAATCCCAAATTAATCTCTCTTAGGTTTGTGCATTTTTCTACCACTAGCCTAACCCCTCTCTCTGTGACAAGATAACAATGTTCCAGGTCAAGTTGTAGAAGGCGAGGGAAAATCTTTGAGATTGTATACAGTGCTCTATTATCAATCCTTGAATGTGACAAGTTCAAGACCTCCAGTTTGGAAGCTTCATGGTTGATCGAAAATGAATTAACCTGTGAGAAGAAGGCAAAGTTCAAATGCCTAATGTTAGGACATCTCTTTAAGACTGTATCAATACCTATTTCAGATATGGAATTGCAACGGCACACATCAAGAAGTTGCATGTTAGGGAACATGAAAGCAAACATGTTAATATCTTCATCATGCAAACGTGGATTGTCAGCCAAATGGAGAGACTTCACTTGATTGTATACAAAGTCCAAATCCAAATCCACGGACGGTCTTCTTCCAATATCTGTTGACGCCATTCTGATCTCGGCGAGCAAAGGACAGTTCCTAGGGAGTGCAAAGAAGGCTGAGTTGGTGAGCTGGTAACAACCGCTGAGGTTTATAGACACCAAATCAGCAAGAAAAACAGACAAGTCATTGATACACTGATCATTCAAAAAGGTTGCATCTTGAAGATCTAGATGCTGTAGAAAACGAGACCTTGATAGTAGATAATAGATTCCATCATATGTATAATCCAAGCAACCTTGGAGAACGAGTTTGGTTAGAGGAAGAGATTCAAGTGCTAAAGAGCAAAGCATGAAATCAGAAATGCATGAGAAAGACAAATCAAGACAAGTCAATCCCTTCAAACTCCCCAACGAATCAACGAAGAATGGAGTAACTTTATTTGTTTCAATTGCTTCGGTAAAGTTTCTAACAGAGAAAGAATTCAAAGTGGGCCTGTGGCAGATTGCAGAAGCAATACCAGCACGTGTTAGGAAAGGGCAATCGAACAGAAACACCTCTTGTAGAAACTGACAGTTGACACACAGTTGAAAAAACAAGGAGTCATTAATGTAGGAATTACCAGAGAGATTAACCTTGCGGAGTTTTGAAAGCTTTTGAGTAAGAAGCTGTAGAGCATTGTTATAAGTGTCGCTGTTTTCGCCATTACCAGGTATTGTTTTAGGGAAACTGATATCCAATTGTTGGAGGAAAGGGAAAGAATCGGCGATGAAGGATATGTCAGTGTGGTGTAGAGAAGCCATGTTGGAACATGTAAGAGAGGTCAGGGTGGATTTAGTAGTAGTCTTTCTGAGGAGAATAGTTTGCAACCCTAAGACGGGAAAGGTGGAGTGGTTGGAGAGGTTGAGGGATGTGAGGGAAATAGAACCGGGGATTCGACAGAGAAGAGCGTTTAGGTCACCGCGGAAGCTGGAGAGGTCGAGGGATGTGAGATTTGGGAACCTTTGAAAGGGGCGATAGAGATTTTGATTGTAGATTAATTTGAAGGAATACAATAATTGGTTTGAGACTGAGAGGAATTGTTTGGATACAAGGGATAGAGTCTCTAAATAACGGTTACGCTCGTCGACGCTAAGGTTCTCTTTGTTGACGATTTTCGATAACACGTATTCCCAGCAATCATCGGGTAAACCTCCACCTCCTGCTGCAGCAATTCTTTTTCTCGATCCCATTCTTTCTTCGATTAAGTGAATGAATGAATTGTGTTTCTTTGGTCACACTTGATTGATATTTATATTGTTTTCAACCAACGTAAGTCAGGCAAAAATATATGTCGGCTTATCTTTAATTTTATAGGGTTGCTGTTTTGATATTTATATTGTTTACGAACGTGCTTTTTTTTCAATTTCACCATCTATTCTAATCTATTCTCCGAATATTTACCAAAAATACAATTTTGGTCTTTCTTAATTTTTTGACACATCATTAAAATTATATTCTTTTATATATTTTGGTTCAACCGCCCCCGATTTTTCTCTCCTAAAAAACAAATTAAAACAAACTTACAGTAAAACACACTAACTTAATCTTTTTTTCTTTGCAAAAAAAACTTAATCTTTTTTCAAAAGAACAAACAAAGTTAATCTTAACCAGATCAAAACAAATTTTCACACTAACTTAATCTTTTTTTAAAAGAATAAACTAACTTAATCTTAATCCCAAACAAAACAAATTTTCCTATAATCTTTTTTTTTTTTTGTCTTAGATGATGTGGTAATCCACTGAAATTAAACTCACATGCAACTGTGAGGTCTCGGGACGTCCGGCCTTGCAATTTTGGCATTTGCCAGTTGAGCGAGGACCTCTATACTCCTATAATCTCTTTAATTATGAAAATTAACGACAAACCAAATTATAATTTTGTCATATCCTGATCATTTGACATCTTATCTCAGCATATTTTAACCATTTCGTATCTTTTATAACCAAAAAGCATATTTCAAGGAGACATAAAATAACTTACAAAAAATTGAGTTGATTTTGTAATAAACAAATACTTTTATATAGTTGTAGCTAAACAACTAAAATATTTTTAGGGTTTGCGGAAATTTTATTGTTTTGTATTTTACATTGTGGACCACGCTCGTTTTTGGTCCCTCGTATGCTGTTTTCTGGTCCTTCTTTATGTAAAGTTGATGATACTTGTTTGGGACTCTACTTGTTTAGTTTGTTGATAGGGTTAGCGTGTCATCTACTTCTTTTTTTGGTATGCAGCTGCATATCATCAAGTAACTTTCTCCTAATTTCTTCAACAAATTAATACTTTTCCTAAAATGTTAAAGGTTCTGGCTATTTTATGGTGGGTAATGCAATTCACGACTCTATCACTGTTGTTGTCATTAGTTTCACCATAGCTGGGTGATTGTTAGGACTATATTAACTAGTTGTAGTCTTATTTTCAAGTCATTAGCTGCTCTCATTGGTTTTCGTTAATCATTAATTTCATATTAGAGAAGGAAAAATTGTGCTTTTGCTAATAATTGAATTTCATAATTAAAAAATAGATTAGTTAACATTTGGGTGACATTGTGGTTGGTGATATCGGTGACATTGGCCAATCACAATGTCACATGTGACTTTTTTCTTTTTCTTTCATAAGATTTTTCTGTTGTTTTGTATACTTGTAACATTGTGGTTGGTAATATCATCTATGTTACGAACTATAATGTCACCTAAGTATTATCCTGAATATAATGGGACAAAATTGTGTTTATTTATAATGGGACATAGCTTTCTTCCGTAGAAATTACATCTTTATCAAAATTCTCTACCACAATAATATTCTCTAGAGGAAAAAAAAGATCATAAACCTTTTTTCCAAAACATCTGCGTCAATCGAAATTCTAAAATTCATTACTCGATTCATTTTTTAAAACGCTGGAGTTTATTCTCTCCGTATACCAAATCATAATGCATAATTCCATCTAACATCTTGATATTTGCAGAGTTTGACTGAAGCCTATGGACCTTTATCCAAGTGCAAAGATAAAATACATGCTGATTATAATGAATTGAAACTTAGACTTGGGTAGTGTGGGTTTTTCCAAAACCCTGGTTGTATTGATGGGACCCAATTGGGTAGTGTGGGTTTGTGTTGTCATCATCTTCGTGAAGAATTTGAGAATGTGGTGTGATGGCCGCAATAACATTGATAAACTGGAATTCATGCTTAGGAACTAGGGCAAAAGACAATGGAGCTGTGTTTTTGAGGTTTTAGGGTTAAATATAATAATCATCCTGCATCAAGAAATTATCTAGTCGGTCCATATAGCCTTTTTTTTTTAGGAATCATTTTATTTATTTATTTATTTTATCGGAAGCAAAGAAACATTATATTAACTAGCGTTTAAACCCGTTTGCCCGCTCTTTTTGATTAAAATTATACATATAGATATTTGTGATTTCAAATTGTAACAAAATACTTTTTTTTTTACAATGCTTATCTTTTAAAATTACACCAACAATATAGTAATATTATTATAGAAAAATTTGTTTCCGGGTACAATTCAAATAATATATAATTTAACGCAAAATATCACATTTTCTTTATATATTGTTATAGATAATATTGTTCCTATTGTAGTAAGATTTTTCATATCTTAATGGGATTCAACTATTTTTTATTTAGTAATTTAAGTAATATTTAAAAAGGATAAAAATCGTAAATAAAATACTTTTAATGAAGGGTAAAAATGAAAAGTAAAAAAGTCAGCCGAAATAGTTGTATTTTCTTTATATATAACTAGTGAAAATTATTACGCTAACAAATGTAAATTATAAATGGTATTTTATTTGAAATTTTTATTTTGATTAAAATTATAAGTACAAATATTTGTGATTTTCAAATTGTAACAAACCCAAAAAACCATGTTTTTATTTTTCAATAACAACAATAATTTAACAAATATAATATAAATCCTTGTCTTTTTTTGAATACCACCAACAATATAACATTAGTATAGGAAAATTAGTTTAAGAGTATAATTAGAATTATAAAAAAATTCAGCACAAAATCTCAACCCCTTCATATATAATATTGATAATATTGTTTATATTGTACTGAGATACTTCCTATTTTAATAGGATTTAATTTTTTAATTAAAACTTAAAATAATATATTATTAAAGGATAAAATAGTAAATAAAATAGTTTAATGAAGGGTAAAATAGGTAATAAAAAAGTCAGCCCAAACTTAGGTAATTTAAGTCTTTTTTATTTAATAAAAGCTTATTTTTTTTAATAAATTCCAATCAAATATCAATGGATAAAACTCATGGGAAGTGAAGAAAATCAAGTTAGGATGTGTTTGGTTCACCATAACGAAGCTTTAAAACAAGAAAAATGTTAACGAGTGTTCCCGGGTCACTCTTTAAGCACTATAAATGATAAACTTTTAATGAAAAGTTGTGTATGGAATGCATTGGAAATTGTAATAGTTGACTTTTTAAAGGAATAATTACTAATTTTGGGATGCTTAAAGAATTCCCGGGAGCACTCGTTAACAAGACCCTTAAAACAATGATAATCTCTATATTTGGTCAATATAATTTCAAGGAACCGATTGAGTTACACTTCTTGATGCTATTCTGGCAAGTTTATTCATCTTATATTTAAAGAATTCCGACATACAACTTAAGAAGAAACTAGTTTGCCTCATCCATGATATTGTTTTTGTTTAACTGATCTTTTTAATTTTTGTTGAATTTTATTTAATGTTGTGTTAGTCATGGTATTTTCTGTTTTATGATTCCACAGTGCATACAGATTATGAATTCCGAATCATAAAAACACGCTCCGAAATATTCTAAAATCTGAAACTTAAAAACACACCGGATTTTATAATTTGAATAGGGGTATATGGGAGAAAAAAAATGGTGCACGAAAGGTTGAGGGAGGAGATTTCAAATCAAATTGGCATTTAATAAGGATGCACTCTTTTTTGGTGTGTCTTTGTTGTAAAGGTGGTGGAAAAGTTTCACCATATGATACCATAGGTGAAAACAAATAATAAGAATTATAAGTGAATAGTTTCACCTCATGATGATATGCCACTATCTCTCTAATTGAAGGTTACAAGTGAAGATAATAGTCCTCTCTCTCACCGACCACTTCATCTCATTTCTCCACCATACAACTAATATCATTCATCCTCTGCCTAATTTCCAATTTCTAACCAATGTTTCATTATCTTTCAACTTTTGAAGAAAGAAGAAAAAAACATGTACATTATTCAACAATAAATTTCATTAATAGCACCAAAAAAAAAACAGAGAAACAAAACAAAAATGTTAGCCTCTGCAAGCTTAGGTGGTGGACCAACATGCTCCACCGTTCAGCAACCAATAAGGAACAGTTTTATAGCTGATGGGTTGAAGAGGAAATCAATGTAACACTGGCAGAAGTAAGAGGATAGTAAAATGCAGCAGTGGATTAGGATTACGAGACTTCATTGGAGGAGTGTAATGATCCAATAGAAGTCCAAGAAAATAGAATAGCCCAAGTAGATAAAGATTATGATATGAGTTAATTGCATTAGATATTTTAGAGGTGAGTCATCATGTTCTAGAAGGATCTAGAGTGATCCTTTGTGATGAGTCATTGGAATGCCAATGATATAAATAATGTAGTGGTCATTGTAATCCTTATCAAATGAATAAATGAAGAATTTAGTTATTATGTCCTTTTAGAGTAATTTCTCCTTCCTTGTAGGTACCATCAAACGTGGTACCTTACAAGGAGATTTGGTTAACTTTGATATTATAAAATAACCTGTAAAAGACATAAGCTGCCAAAATGAAAAGTAATACTCACATATCATTTTTCTTTTATTCTATGTTTAACTTATGCAATGTGCGCATGCTCATAAAACTAAATGATTCGGATATAATCCACAACTAAGGCACATAAAATATTTAACCGCTACTTAAGCAAACATAATTATTTAACCGCCACGTAGACAAACATAGTTATTTAACCCTTAGGCAAACACAATCAAATACTAATAATCATCATGCACATGACCAAAAATCAATCTTTTCATAAAACTCACATTTCCATTTTTATTTTTTTTTAAACTAAAATGGAATATATTACTGAAAGCTTGGAAATTTCAACACAAGAAGTGTCAAAACCCCATCTGAAAGAGTATCAAATTACATCCACAAAACAATGGGTCACAACATAAAAGGACCAAAAGACAAAGCCACCCCATTACAGATAAATACCCAAGCAGGATTCAACCACCACAAATGGTAAGAGAAAGTAAAGATAGGACTGTTCGCTTACAACCACCAGTATGATTGAAGATTAATTTTATCTAATAATTGATGAAACGAGACCACTTTTTGGTGAAAGACCCGAGCATTTCTTTCGATCCAAATCACCCATACACAAGAAAGCCATATGAGATTAAAAGTTGAGCGGTTGCTTTTGGAGAACCCGCCTAAGGTGCCAAATTGATACAAATGATCTGACACAAGTTCAGGAAACACTATGTGGAACCGAGGCCAATGAGAAATACCATACCAATGTTTAACAAAAAAATCACATGAGATGAATAAGTGCCCTACATCTTCCAGCATGCCACATCCACCCACGCATAACAGAGCATTTGGTTGTAAAGTTTTCATGTTTTTTTTTCTTCCTTCCTTTAATTTATCAAAAATCTATCATTTCTTTCTCAAGCATCACAAAACAGTACATATACGACATAATACAACCAAAAGTTTCTTCACATATATCAAATAAATAAAACTTTTTTTTTTTGGAAAAATAAAACTTCTGCATGTAAACTAAACTTCATAAAAACTAGAGAGAGAAATATGGCTTTAACACTTTCAATAGTAAAAAATATGATCACATCAAATACTTTTATCATCTACACAATAACACCCATAATTCAACATTTAAGCCCTTTTTACCATTGAATTATAACGATTACATAACAGTTTTGGGTGATTCATTCCCCTTATTAACTAAACAATATACATTAATTATTACTCAATACACAACTATGGGGCCTAACTCGAATAGAAAATGTTGATATTGATAGGCCACGACACATTCATTAGTGTTTGAACTCTAATCTCGCAATTGTGTGTGTAAGTTTTAGATCGTACACTCTTCAACACTTTGTACCTTAACTGAGAAAATAGCATTGTTACAAGACTTAAGATAGCCCAAATTGCTGAATGCCAAATCGAAGCTAATTCCGATGCTATAGGTGATACAATTCTGCTGCCAATCTTGGCTTTGCTTTTGCCATAAGAGGCCCTCCAAGATATCTATCACCATTGGAGTACTCAAGAAGATCATTGGGAGGTGCACTCCATTTGAAGCCATGGAGCAACCTACACATTAACATCATAGTCATTGTTTTCCCGAGCACAACTCCGGGACAACCACGCCTTCCTGTACTAAATGATATGAACTTCAAGTCTCGTTCTGTCAAAACTACTATAGACCCATCAATTTTTAGATGGCGCTCTGGTTTAAATTTGAGAGGTTCATTCCAAACTTTTGGATTTCGTCCAAGACCTTGTTTGCTTAGAAGTACATGGCTACCTTTTGGGATCATGTAATTAGCAACCATTATATTTTCCATAGCAACATGAGGAAGATTAAAAACTGTAACTGGATGAAGACGAAAAGCTTCTCTTGCACAAGCTTTCACATAGTTGTGCTTTGGAATATCGGATTCCTGGACTAGTCTTTGTTTACCAACAACATGATCCAATTCTTCAGTGGCTTGTTGAAGTAATTCTGGCTAATTTATCATTTCAGCTAATGCAAATTCAGCTACATGTGATGGATTGTCCAATCCTCCCAGCATAAGCTCCTACAAGTTTGACTTTCACGGTTACCCTCAATCATATTAGAAATTGTGTATTAGCATTCTTAAAATGAAATAAATTTAATTTATCAGGGCAAACCAAAATATTATTGAGGATGAAATCTTAATTAGAGAGATATGATAGGATAAAGTGAATTGTGTATTATTACTAGAGTTTGCGCTTTGATTTCCTCTGGTGTCAATAATGGTATGTTGTTGGCATCTTTGAGGGTGATTAGGATATCAAGTATGTCTTCTGCATTAGTCTTCAATCCATCTTTCCATTTTTCAATTCTCCTTTCAATGATTGGATCATTATACTTGGCTACAATACTCATAGCATCCTTCACCTTTTTTTCATGACCATCTAAGTCAAGTCCCATTAAGAATGGCATATAATCAGAAACGCAAAAGGAAAACACATAGCTAAGCAATGTGAAAATGGCATCCACTTCCTCAAAACCAGGACCTCCATCATTCCTACCTTCTCCAAAGTATCTTGTATTAAAAACCAATTTCCTCATCAAATTACAACAATAATGCCTTGCAGCATTCCTAATATTTACAAGACCATTGCCATTCGCATTTTTGCATTTGCTGTAGACATAGAACATTAGGTTATCAGCTTCTTCAGTCCTTTTGTTTGCGAGCCATTGATGTTTGTAGGGAGATAATAATTCGCTGACAAATATTTTCTTCATTTTCTTCCATTGTCCACCAAAGGGTGTAAGAGCTGTCGTCAAGAAACCTTTGGTAATGATATCAGTGGACATGGATATTGGTCTTGATGCAAAAGTAGCATCATTCTTTCTTAAGAATTCAAGGGCAATGGTGGGACAGGTAACAGGAATAACATGGACATTTACTAGGCGGATACACGCTATTTCGGTATTCATTTCATCCATTATTTTGTGTATCCACCTGTTTGTAGGTTTGTTCGCAAGCATTTCAAGAAGATTGCCAACTATAGGCCATGGTTTGGGACCTGGGGGAAGTTTGGGTTTGGTATGATTATCAATCAAATGACATCTTATGGTTTTGATTACCATCAAGCCAAAAAGCATAACAAGGAAAAGAGGCCAAAAGGACTGAGGAAGTAACCAGAGGAAACTAGGAATGTAACTCATAGTTTGGAAAAGGAAAATAAATAAGCAAGGTTCAAAGGACTAATTATATCTTTACTAGGTTGAGTTTGTTCACTTATGAGAATTTGGTGTCCTATTTATAGTTGATGAATATGTTTGAGTTGGTTTATTTGATCTTATTTACAAGTACAAAAACTTCTAAATTACATATCAAGGCGAGCTTATAGAAACAGTGTATCTATAAGTTATTTTTTTTATCATTTAGTTCTTTCATGAGATAGTATTTTCATATTCATAATTTTTGATGCCATATGGTGACATTAGTTTCTGTGAATGCAAGTCAGAATAAGTGAACATGAATGTAAGTCTTGAAATAGAGTATTTAGTTCTGGAAAAATTTATCCATGTCTGAGATGATTTGCTATGCGAATCAACCTTCGCCCTACCCAGAGATTTTAATCAATTTCCATTTTATGCAATATGTTAACACTAGTTTCACTACTTGTTCAATTTTCCAAGTGCTTTAGTGTTCATTTCTGATATGAATAACATAGAATTATTTTTCCTATTTTCATAAAATCTTGAATGTTTTTATCATATTTCAGGAAATGGAACCAAAGAGCAAAACTCAATTCGATGCTGCAAAGAAACAGAAATCCAACGATCCAAAGCCACCACTAGCAACACCATCTGGACCAGGAGCATCATAATCTGCCGCAAACAATGAGTTACAGATGCAAATGCATAATCCCAAGTCCAGAGACCACCAGCTGATGAATGCGGCAGCATACCAGACACATATTGCATGGCCTGAGGTCGTGCCATTTTACCCGGAGATGTTGAATTTTGCACATATAGCTGTCAATGAAGAAGAGAACGATGATGGAATAAAGAACGAGGCTGAAGAAGCTAAAAAAGACCTTGATTACATGAGTTTAGACTGAGGACTGAAAGAAAGAGAGATATACAGAACTAAAAGCGCATCGTTCATTGAGTGAAATTTTATAAAGCTTTCAATCTTCATTTCTTTCAATTACAGTCTGCTGCTCATCTGCTCATCGATTTAATTTCTTGAACAATTTCATGCATTTGTTTAGCTATTTTTGTTATGTTTATTTATGTTATACACCTATGGTAGTTTCAATTGAAACACAATACTTGAATGATGCAAAGCTTTGAACAAGTTTAGTTTATTTTATATTTGAACAATATTGGTTGTTCAGGATGTCATACAGAACCATGTAAAACCATAATCGATCAAATTGCACATATTCTATTAATTAAGTCGATTATCATGTATTGAATACAATGTTTTTCTACGTTTTCGGTTGATTCATTGTATGATGATTGTGAATCATGCTTATGGTAAAGACACAAGAGGTAACCATCCAAAATATCTGGGCTGAGATCCTCTAACCAAAGTTAAGTGCCTCCAAAAAAAACGTTTCTGACGTGGATTCTAAAAATTATTGTAGTCATTTTCTCCCTTATCTCTCTGTTGGCAATGATAATAGTTAGTTTGGAGTGAAGTGGGATTGAAAATGTATTTAGAGCCACAAAACCGTAGGAGACATATTCTACTTCCTTTCTCTTACTATTTGACGCCAATGATAATAGTTCCTTTGGCGCACAATGATAATATCTCAGTCAAATTTTAACACTTTTTCTTACTATTTGCTAGGGGTGTTCCGGTGCGGTTTGGTTTGGTTTTGACGCTAAATGTCATCTGAACCGTAAGATAAAGAAGTATGCGGTTTGGTTTGGTTCGGTTGATTTCTAAAATAAAATCCGAATCAAACCAATGCGGTTTGGATTGGATCGGTTGGTACTGTTTTTTTTAGACAATAATATTTTCTGTTTCCAACATTAAAATCAAATTAAAAAGTTAAAACACAATATATTTTCAGTAATGTTTTAAATTTCATCCAACACTATAATTTTATTTTCATTCAACAATGTTATCAACTATGTAGCCCAAATTAAAATGTGTGCCAAAAAGTAATCCAACTTTGTAAGAAATACAAAAGACAAAAATTTGTATCATTCTCTAAGAGTTCAAAGTAGCACATAAATACATTTTTAAAAGAAAAAACAAAGAATAAACTTAACTAGAAAAAAATATGTCATTTTCTTATATTGCGGTTTGGTTTGGTTTGGTTCGGTTGGTAAAATCAAAACCGCAAACCAAACCAAACCATTCGGTTGAGTAAAAAAACGATATGAATACATCCGAACCAAAAGCGGTTTTTTGCGGTTTCGGTTTGAATTGGTTCAGTTTGTGGTTTTTCTATTGAATTGGTTCGATTTTGAACACCCCTACTATTTGCTATGGCAATTTATAGCATATAGATAGATATAAATAAAGTTATCATTGTGCGCCAATTTTAACAATCATATCCTTTTTCTATTAGCTTCTTGTTTACTTCATTTTACAATAAACATTTCAAAAAATAAACAAACGTCAGAGATATTCTTGCATGAACTCTCACCCAACACATCATTCTTACACCCAACCAATAAAAAAATGACACATGTTATTAACTTTAAAAAAAGTTTGATTTTAATTAAGAAAATGGAAACATAAATGGTGGTGGGTAGTTTTTGTCGGTTAAAGAAAGTGGAAAAGGGGGAGACAAATATTAAAAATAATGAGAAAAAAATTCTGATATTAATTCTTTTTATTATTTTAATGAGGTGTTAGATTTTAATTGGTTGGGTGTAAGAATGATGTGTTGGGTAAGAATTCACGTAAGAATTTCTCCAAACGTCGGGTCCCTTTCAATCATCATTTTTCAAAGTTTACATCGATCGATCTACTTTTCAAAATAAAATTTTAAAATCCATAATGTGTAAAATGATTTATACTTTAATAGTATTAAAATGAACTATATTTATAGACAAATACTCATTGGAAAAAAAATAGCACTTCCATATGTTATGTGTAAAAAATTAACTTTATTTTCATTATGACTTGCGAAGATTTTTATTCACTCAGTTTGTTGAGTCGAAACTTAGATTTTGACGATGTAGTATGATTATGTGACATGGCTACTTGGAGAGGATAATATTATTCCGCTGCGGTGTTTGAGAAAATTATTTATGCATGTTAAACTTATTGAAGAAGTAACATCTAGATCCTTTGTATAATTTTATTATTTGCGTAATTTATCGCTATAAGGGTTTAGGGTGTTATAGTTTTCGGTCGGGGAGGAGTGGAATGGTATTCAGGAACGTCTCCAAAGAGTCTCATACCAAATGAAACTAGAAATCAAAGAGGGTTTGCGGTTGTTAGCGTTTCCGGATACCACAATGATGTCACCACCTCCAAGAAAGGCACCAACCAAAGGGGCAAAGAAAAAAAATCAAATCTACACCAAAAGTGGCATCGACACGTCGGATACCATCTTTGTGGGAAACTATTAATTCTCAATTTCTGGATATTCAATCTTCACCACCAAAACAATCTTCACAACCTAAAAGAAAAGGTGTTCGCCTTGGCATTTTTCCACGTTCATCGATTCCAACACCAAATCGGGTTCCAACACCAACTCCGGTTCCAAAGTCTATCTTGGTTCCAACAATTTATGATCCATCGAGTCTTATGTATTACATGCCAAAATTCATGAGACCTTTTATTGAGAAAGTTGTGGATGTTAAAGGCGATGGGAATTCTAGGTTTAGGGCTATAGCGGAGTCCTTGGGTTTGACGGAAGAAAATCATGTTATGGTGCGGAGATCACTTATACGAGAGGTGAAAGAGCATAAGAACGACTACGTGCGGATATATGCAGGCGAGTGCCGTTATAACTACATCTTGAAAGGATTGTATCCTCCCAAAAAATGTAGTGGTTTTGCACCTCCCGATAAATGGTTGACATTGCCGGATATAGGTCACATCGTTGCAACTTATTGCAATAGGCCGGTGGTAGAGATAACTAGCCTTGATATTGGAATCTCAGAGACATTTTTCCCAATTAGAGGTAGGCCTCCAATTAACCCGAAAAACAACATCATGTGTCTTGGTTTAATCCCAAATCATTTTGTTCTTCTTTTGTTGAAAGATGATTTCCCACTACCTCCATCATCAATGGAGTGGAATAATCACAAGAGCGAAGAGGCGGCATCATGGGAAGATGAATTTTTGGATCAACATGATTGTTTCCGAACACTCATGAATCTTGAAAGAGGAGAGAGACCGTTATCACCCAAAAAATATTCAAACCAACACAATCCAATTTTGTGTGACACTCCGGTTAAAGCAAATGAAGAATTCGAAGTTCTTGCGGAACATGAAGATGATTTATTTTCATTAGATAAAATATGACACTTATGTGTTGGTGTTCATCCTTTTTTTTGGTCGATATGCAACGACATATTTTCTAAGATATATTATGTAACGACCATTTTTTGTGGCCAAGATGTAACTAACCTTTAATTAATGAATTATATATAATATATGTTTTATTTTAATATATGTTCATCCTTGTTTTATTCTAATATATGTTTTTTTAACTTATGTCAAGTTCAACATGTCTCACAATGCACAAATTGAAGGTCATGTGACATATTCCGCTATCAAGAAGACGGTTAAGGTTTCTTAACTCCGACAGACACTTTGGATGACTTGAAGACGATTAGTGTAATGTGGAACTGTTGTCGAATTTCAAACATTTGTATAACGTTAACGTATTGTCGTATTTGTGTAATTTTAATGAATCATTGATAAATTATGTAATGTTGTTTATGATTGTTGGATGTTGTTGTTTTGGTTTAATTTTATCTAGAATTGGCGCTAGGTAAAAGAAGGACGAAAATGGCTGGAAAAGTGAATGCAGACTGCACTGTCTGCATTTACTGGTGTGAACTATAGTTAACTACCGTTGGGACTGACGATAGTTAACTACTGCTAGAGGTATTTTTGAAATTTTCATGTGTTATTAGTAAGAAACTGAAGTTAAAAAAGCAATTTTCTTATTGTAATTGTAATAAAAGAATCCTAACCTGTTGGGCTTTCTATGTTGAGACGAAGGGGCTGCATTTGGCTTGGCTTTTTGACATTGAAAGCTTCTTTTTTCCTTTTAATAACTTTAAAATTAAAGTGAAGCATAAGAACTTAAAGTTAAGTTTGTTAACCAGCTTCATTAAAGAATAAATCATTTGAAAGAAATCGTATTTGATTTTTTTATGCTATAATGTTGGGCAAGACTTTTCCTATCTTTCGATCAAACTATGAATTTCATAAAAGATAATTTTTTAGTCCATCTTATTTTAAGAGGAGATAAGACAAAAATAATCTAATGCAAACATAGTCTAAAAGATATGTATTGTAGACATAATGTTGTTTTACCAATTACAATCATTTTTTCCATGTAATAAAAAACCTTACTGTAATTATTTTACCCCGTGCATCGCACGGGTACACGAACTAGTATGGTACTCGAACATATAACACACCTTTTAGCCTAATAGCCAAAATACAACACACCTTAGTTAAGTATAAAAATTTATTTCTTTTTAGCCTAATTGACATTTAAACTTCTATCCATATAATGAATGTGTAGTTAAATGAAAGTCATTCCTTTTAGCCTAATCGACATTTAAACGATTTTTCTTTTTAGCTTCATTGATATTTTAGTTTTAGCTCATAAAATAAATGGATGATTAAGCTGCTTTTTTTTTTTTGTCGAGACAATTCCAGCATTTCATATATCCTTTTAGGAAAGGTACATTTCGACATTTTTTTTTAAGTAGTCTAGTGGCTGGAGCCTACACATTTTAAATATCGATGAGTGGGGTGTTCGGAGTTCGAACGCCGACCTCTACATATATTATGTAATGTCCCTACCAAATGAGTTAAGCTCACAGGGACGACATTTTCCATTCTTAGTAGCAGATATAATTCTCACATTTATTTTTTGTATTTTTGAAGGTGAAATTGTAGTCAACACATTTCGACTTGCGAGAAGATATTAGACACAATAGTTAAAGACCTTACTCACCAAAACCGTTTTGGTCGACAACTTATTGAGGACGTTGAGGGTTCACTCTAAGAGTCGATATGTCACTTGTTTATAACCTGAGTTTTCAATCAAAATTTGGTATAAAGTTTTTCATTGATTCGGATGGGAAATGGCTATCTCGCTTATTAAGTCTTTTCTCAATTTCTTGTTCATTTTGAGCTGGTTTTTCAGCTTAAGCATCGTTTGGCCATGGTTTGGCATGATATGGTGTTCTAATTGATATGGAAGTCACGAAATTATCATTTTCTCTAGTAAGGAGGTGAATATTGTGCAATTGGTAGATTATATTAATGAGATCGTCCCTCTATTTACGTAAATAATTTTGGATAATTTGTCAGTTCTAAATATAGATTTTTTTTATAAAAATAATGCTAGCAACACTCTCTTTAGCGCTCACTCTTTTATTAAATGAAATTAACTTATGTCCCCTCATTTCGTGTGGTTCTATTTCCAAAGTGAAACCAATAAGAGAGTATTCGAAAGAAAGTTTTGCTAGCACTGCTCTTTTTATAATATGACCGACTTATTACAAACAGAGAATATGTTAACAAATACGTTTAGAGTACTATTAAGGAAGAAAAAAAAGAAAGATTTATGATAAAAAATAATACTCCCCCCGTCTCACAATATTAGTCGTTTAAGGTTTGTGCACGGTTATTAAGGAAATGATTAATTGTGTTTATTTCAATGATAAAATTAATGGCATTTACTAAAACACCCTTATTAATTATAGTTAGTGGAGTAGTTAAGTTGGATGAAATTTAATAAATAAGGATATAATAGTGGAAAAAAAGAATAAATGCTGCATTGGTATTGTAAAATGACAATTATTTTGAGAAAAAGAAATTTTTTAAAGAAACAATAATTGTGAGACTGAGAAAGTACACGTTTAGAATTTTGGAAATATTTATTATATAATTTCCAATACAATACTACTGTTTTTTATTCTTTAATATGTGCATATGGGGCACTTGTTAGACCATACAAACAACTAACTTAGGAGGAATCTCTAGGATGTTTTTAGCCACAATTATAAATTTGCTTAGTGAAAAAAATATCTGCTTACATAAACATCAAAACCAGTAACGATGTTATTTAAGTGGATACCGCCTTTCTTCTCATCCTTTTCATCATTGATGGATGAATTTGTTTCTTTCTGAATCATCGTACGATGATGGTTTGTTTAAAGTGAGAGTGATTGGATTAAAAGTGCATTCCAAGCCACAAAGCCATTGGAGATATTTCTCTAACGCAACCAACATTCATTTGTTTTTTTTTTAAAGAAACTATTTTTTTGAGAGAAACATTCATTTATTATTGCTCGTATTTGAAATATTTCCACGGCCTCTAACAGATATGTTTTTTCTGTTTGCTTTTTGTTTTCTTCACAATCTCCCTGTCCTCGTGTCGGAATTATGTGCTTTTTGCCACCCCATACGACAAAGTTTATAAAATATTTCTTTATTTTATGTGAGAGTGATTGGATTAAAAGTGCTTTTTGTTTTTTCTGTTTGCTTTTTGTTTTCTTCACTGCATATTTTATGTGTTTATAAATTTGATAGATATATCTTCCACCTTATACAGTAATTTTATAAAATATTTGTTTATTTCATTTTTAAAATTTCGTTAAACTATGGTCTTGCCCTCGTTGTAGATTTCATGTGTTTATATATACTTATATTTATATTTCCCACCCCATACAATAATTTTATAAAATATTTGTTTACTCTATATGTAAAATTCCTTTAAAACATCGTCTCATCCTCGTTGTGTATTTTATGTGCTTATAAATGATGATACATATTTTTTGTCACCTCTATAGTAATTTTATAAATTATTCATCATTTTATACGTGAAATGTCTTTAAACGATCTCTCCGTCCTTGGTATAAAGTTTTGGGTTAATATGTCTTTACCCCCTGTAATTTGGGCGAGTTTCGGTTTACCCTATGTTAAAAAAAAAGTTTAGATTCCAACTCTGTAAAATAAGATTCTTTGATTTTAACCCCTAACCCATGTAACTGTGCATAATTGCTGATGTGGCGAGCTGAGTGGCATGTTGACTGTGCATATCTGATTATATGGCGTGCTGACTGTATAATTAATTTTTTTTTACATTTTTTTTAAAGGTAAACATGGCATTTGTGCCTATTTTTTTAAAAAAATAAAAAATTTGTAAAATTTTTAAAAAAATTCAGGATTTTTTTTATTACGAAAAATATTTTCCAAAATTTTGAAATTTATATTTTTCGAAACTTCCAAAATTTATAATTTACAAAAAATATATATTTCAAAATTTTTTAAAAATTATTTTCGAAAATTTTGAAATATATATTTCAAAATTTTTATTTCGAAAAAAAAAATTCAAATGTTTTTGAAATTTAAAACATATATTTTTTTCGAAAAAGAAGTTTTTTAAATTTTCTCAACAAAAAAAAATCTCGATACAAATTTAGGAAAATTCAGATTTTTTTTCGAAAAATTTATTTCAAATTTTTTTTTACGATGTGTTACAGATTTGAGAATATTTTTTAATATTTAAAAATTGAGGATAAGAAAAATCTGGAAATTTTTTTAATATTTAAATTTATTCTTATCTATTTGTTACATGTGTTATTTGTATTGAAAATTGAGGGCGTTTTTGAAAAGCAACAGCCAGTCCAAAGGGCTGAAAAAGAGTTGTTTTCTTTATAAAAAAAATTCCTAAACTTACTATTTTGAAACTTTTGAAATTTTTTTAAAAAAATCCAAATTAAATAAATTTTTAAAAAATATTCGAAAAAAATAATATAAGCTAATTTTTTAATGTTCTGGTATAAAATAGTAATATTTTTTTTCTGAATTTTTTTTTTTGAAAAAAAATCCAATTTTTTTTCTTTTTTTAAAAAAAATGATTTTTTTTCTTATTTTTAAATTTGTGAAAATTAATTTTCAGTTTTATTTTTTATCTTTTTAAAATTAATTTTTTAAACCATTACACACATGTCAGGTTTTAAAAAAATAAAAAATAAAATAATTACACAGTGGCGTGCCACGTCAGTGTCCATTACACATGTGTCAGGTTTTTAAAAAAATAAAAATAAAAATTATTACACAGTGGCGTGGCACGTCAGAGTCTGCATGGGGTCAGGGGTGTTTTGTGGAGAATCTTCATATTACATGGGTGTTTTGTGGAGAATCTTCATATTATAGGGTTGAAATCTAAACTTTTTTTTTACAAGGGGTAAATCGAAATTCGACCAAATTACAAAGGGTAAAAACATATTAACCCTAAAGTTTTTCATTGATTCGGATGGGAAATGGCTATGTCGCTTATTAAGTCTTTTCCCAACTTCTTGTTCATTTTGAGTTGGTTTCTCGGCTTAAACATCATTTGGCCATGGTTTGGATATGGTATACCGATTGATATGGAAGTCACGAAATGATCATGTTCTCTAGTAAGAAGGTGAATATTGAGCAATTGTAGATTATACGCTTAAATATTGCACTCGTCCCTGCAAATATGCCTCGTTTAAGTTTTGGTCCCTGTAAAAAAAAAAAATTTGTTTTTGGTCCCTGCAAAATTTTTTGTTTTTTAAAATAGTCCCTGATCCCATTTTTGTGATGACTTGTATACGTGGCACATGATGACTGAACCCATTTTGTAGTTTTTGGTCCCTGCAAAATATTTTGTTTTTTAAACAGGTCCCTGCAAAAATTTTTGTTTCTGAAAATAGTCCCTGGAGGGACTATTTTAAAAAACAAAAAATTTTGCAGGGACCAAAATCAAATTTTTTTTTTTACAGGGACCAAAACTTAAACGAGGCATATTTGCAGGGACGACTACCATATTTAAGCCTAGATTATATTAATGAGATAGTCCCTCTGTACTCATATATAATATTGGATAATTTGCCAGTTCTTAATATAGATTTTTTATAATATGACCGGCTTATTACATACAAAGAAAATGTTAACAAGTACTTTTAGAGTATTAAGAAAGCCAAAAAAAGAAAGATTTATGATAAAAATAAAACTATTTAAACTTTTAATAATTTGATTATACAATTTTCAATAGAATACAACTATTTTTCGATTCTTTAATAAATGAATATGGGGCACTTGTTAGACCATACAAACAACTAACTTGGGAATCTTTAGCCACAATTATACATTCGTGAGTTTAGTGAAAAAATATCTTCTTACATAAACATCAAAACCATTAACTATATTATTGAAGTGGATGACCAATATAGTTCCATGGCCAATAGATATAGAGTTATCAGTTTGCACGCCTCTAGCAAATATCTTTTTTCTGTTTGCTTTTTGTTTTTTTTTACAATCCTATTCCTTGGACATTTTTCAATCACCATATTTTATAGTTATGTCATACTTTTGCTTTAGGCCACACCTCAAACCAAGTCCATGTCTTTTAAGACACACCTTTTTCCTCTTATTTTTTTTTTTTAACAAAATTCTATGAAAAAGAATTGTTAGACACAAAAAACTCATTTATATCTTGACAGATATAGAGTGGTGTGATAAATGTAATATGTTCATGATATGATACGAAAAGAGATAAAGTAAAATTAATTATTGAATAAATGTATGAAATTTAGGGGTATTTATATATAAAAGTTAGAATTTTATAGGTTAGATATACATTGTTTTTGAGTGGAGGTGAAATATATTTTTGGTCCATCCTTAAAAAAATATATACTTAGGGGTATTTATTGTGTTTTTTTAATATTATGTGTTTAGATAGTTGGGGATGGAAGTGTGTTTTACTTTCAGTTTTAGTGAGTCTTTTTTGTTTTGGCTTTAATATGTGTTTCGTCCCTGTAATTAGGGGTCATTTAAAAATTGGTTCATGTAATCGTTAATCATGACATTTTGCCCCTGCAAAATTTAATCATTTAAAATTTTGTCTTTCTCCCCACTTAATCATTGCCACATCATTGATTAGCTGACGTGGCTTTGTTGATTGGTTAAATGAGTTGCGAAAAGACCATTATACCCCCAAGTTTCTCAGACAAGCGCAAAAAGACCATTATACCCCTGTTTTCATCTTCTCAAAATCTTCCCTCCTTCACTTCACTTCTCTGCAACACCATTTTCTCCCAAAAGAACTTAAAAAACCCCTGTGGTTGTGCCTGAGGTTTTTTTTTTTTTTTTTTAACTTTTTTATTTTTTTTCTAGCTATTTCATCTATTATCTTTCACGTTGTCACCCCATTGAGAAAAATCAATCCTTCCAACGAGCCTTGAAATACTCTTTGTTGTTTTTCTTCAAACTTCTTTCATTTTTCCTGAATCAAATATGGTGAGGATGGTAATAATTTGATGTCAAAAATTTGTTATTAATGTGGAGCATTGCGAGAAATAATAAGCTGAAACAATTTGGAGGAGTAGAAAATGGGTGGCTCAACGCTACACTAACAACACCCTTTTCTTCTCAAGGGATTTGAAAATGAGGAAAATGTTATAGCAATCCTGTTGGTTAAATCTAGAATCAAGCCTAACAAGTATTATCCTTAGTCTTGGTGACACTATTAGGCTACATCTGTTCTATGAT
>Ga0228710_1004171_pt1 | contig 22812 bp, 9 predicted proteins | sample MedpolnodulmetaG_FD_177995 | JGI IMG/M metagenome (GOLD analysis project Ga0228710, IMG submission 177995) | Root nodule microbial communities from Medicago polymorpha collected in Santa Monica, California, United States - pink nodules | ecosystem: Host-associated > Plants > Roots > Nodule...
ATGAAATTTCCATGTCACTCATCCATATCGATCTATGTCATCAAGTGCATTGATATGGTGGTCGTCGGGGTTCCGTCACGTTATACGTCAGTGACGACAGCCGCGGTGGTCCCATTATTAATGTATGAGGTGGACCAGATTGTAAAGTTGAAATCTAAAGATAAATAGCATTCAGACGCGCGCCTAAAGAATTCTGGTATAATTATTAAGATATGTAGCCCAAGTGGGAGATTGTTGGAATATTTTATTATTTAATTATATTCCAATATCATTATGTGGGCAAATATCATAATAATAATTATATTAGTTATTTATCAATTGTGAGTCTTAATTGATTAGTGATCAAATTAAGTAATAAGGCTATTAGATTTCTAATTGGATAATTAATTAAATATTTAATTAATTGATATGGACTCAATGAGTGGATGTCCGGATGACCCATTAACGGAATAATGGAAAACCCTAATGGCCATCCAATATAAAAGAGGCTATGGTCCCCAATACACCGTACACGGCGAAAACTCTCTCCTCCCCATCTGAAGAGAACTTGAGGCCTAAAGGTACCGGTTGAGGAAGAACCAAATCAGCCGCCGCTAACCATTGTTGTGTGTTTCAGATTATCACCTCCTCTCGGTTTACGGTTGTTGTTGTTGAGGGAGGGCTGCCATAAAAGCTTTATCCAAGTATTCCTAATACCCTAGTTTTAATATCTTGATAAATCAAACATGTCGTAGAATCCGTTCATATTCATGTTCAATATTTGTTTGCTTCCGCTATTGATTCATAATCGTTGAACATGTTTTATGAAATCTGTTTTTATTAAGACCTAAATTTCCAACAAACAGTTCTCAATAACTTGTTTTACAAGAATATGTTGACAAGAAACAAGACGGATTTGATTAACGATGCTAATTTGATAATTAATCCTAGAACAATTCCTATTATTAAAAAATGGCAAATAAGAATGTTTGTGGTAAAGAGGTTTGTTGAGGTTCCGGTTAAGTGGGTTATTTTGAATATTCTTACTCGTAATGAAGGTTATTTTTACTCAAGAATATTCTATTCTTACTTGGAATGAAGGTGAAATGAGGAAGGCTCATGGGTCCGTTATGCATATGTGTAAATTGCAGTGATGTTTGACAAAATGTGTATTAATTTTGAAAAAATACACCATTTATTTCTTAACTTAATTTCGATAATGATTCAGTCATATTTATATTTCTAAAAAAAGAAGAAAACTTAACTGCATTTTTTATGTGGTTTCTGAACTAGATTCCACATAGTATATTTTTTTTTGTTATATGAAAAACACCAAACAAAAATGCACTTAAGTTTTGTCCTATATATTTTTTCCCATTTTAATCCTTTAAGTTCTAAAATTTTGACATGGTTATCCTTTTTTACATAAAAATTAAAAAAATTCACCTTCACATTCAACAAAAACTCATCTTCATCAAAGAAACCAAGATTTCATTATTTTGCACCCAAAAACAATTCATCTTCATGTTTAAAAAAAAAAAAAAATCTGGAAAAACTTAATGTTGTTGAAGTTGATATTCAAAACCCAAAAACTCTTTGATCATGGTAGCAACAATAACAAGGATATATGAGCAACAACCAACACGAATTTGTTTGATTACAAGTAGCCACACTCAACAATAACTTGTTTAAGGGAAGTGAGTAGAGAGAAGGAACTTTACATTTTTGAAAGGAACAAATTGGTAATGAAGGAATTTGTTAACTGAGTTTATTCTCTTAAATATTTGAGTTTTGGAGATTTAAATTTCTTTTGGGTATGATAGGTTGACTCTTTAAAACAATAAAAAGTTGATGATTGTGTTACTTTGAAAATGAGTTTTATTTTAATATTTGAGTTTTAGATCTGATGAAAATTTGGGTTTTTTTTAAGATGAATTCTATGACTTTTTGGGTTATTTTTTATGAGCTTATGAGTTTTTTCTATGAAGATCTGCATGTTGCAGTGAGTTTTTTGGGTTTACGAGTTTTTTTTATGTAAAAAAGGATAATATGTTAGCATTAGAATCTAAAATATTAAAATGAACAAAAAAGATAAAGGATTGGATTGTTATCTAAAATTAAGTTACATGACTAATTATGTAATTTTATCATTAATGTATGACACAATTTTGTTTTTTGACCAATTTAGTTAATGTTGAGGATTCATGCATGTATTAAACTAATAAGATCATAATACGAAATTGTTTTTACACATCCATTATCCATTGTAAAAATAATTATTTTGATTAAGATGTTAAAAAAAATATGGGTTAAATAAGCTTTTGATCCCTATTAAAATTTTAAATTTTGATTTTAATACCTCTAAAAAAATTCTTCATTTTTAGTTCTTCAAATATTTTCCTTCATCAATATTTTGATCTCTACTTTTAAGTTGTTTCATGTACTTTGAAGCATATCATTCAAAAAATTCAAAAAATAGTTTATGCTATTTTGATTGAGATGTTAAAAAAAACCATTAAACTTATTTGTATGATGAAACAAACTAATAATGACATACAATCACAAAGGAAAATATAAAACAAAACAAAACTGAATTTCCCTTTGTAAGAGAATAGGCCATCACAAATGTTCCACCACAACGTAGTTACTATTGTGAAGTTTCCACTGTTTGTCATCAATTTAACCGGTGTGGGACTTCTTCTTCCGCCTCTCCTGCTTTCCAAAACCAATATTAGTCATTTGTCAAAGCCATTCTGCTCCCAAAAAGGAGTGTACATTCTTGGATTTTGGTAGAAAACTTTGGTATTTAACCATTTATCAACATGAACAGCGATCAATTTCTACTCTATCATTGTAATTTGCAATGCACTGCTAACAACTTGTTATTTGTAGATCATTATAGCGCTTAAAGACGTTGAATTGAGTCTTCAGATGCAACTTTCCCCGTAGATGAATCAACAGTTTGTTCATTTGTTCGATACTGCTTTGAACAAAATTAGCCAAAATTAATCTAAGGCTCTTAAACTTGTTCAGTCTATCATATGAAAAGATTGGATTTCGATTGAATTGATTTCTTACATATATCCTCCACCATTCATCTGTTTTGTCCAAATGTATATATTACATTACATTACATATAAAAAGAATTACATGAATAATGGACACCGCGATTAAACTTAAACTTTCTGATAGAAGTTTTTTATTTTCATTTCGTAAGAAAAAAACTCATGATAGTTATAGTCAAAAGTTGGGGATTGAAGAATAAGCAGATATATGCCGTCTTTTATTCCGTTGCAAAAGTTCTAGATGCCATAAGCAGCACATTAAGAGTTCAACTCTAACTATCCCTGTTATTTCTACTATTTGACCATAATTAGTCCTCTTCTTGTGTCTAAACATTCTTATCAGATTTTATGACTGATTGATATAGAGCTTTCTAGCGACGGTTGCCCCAATGCTGAAAACGTCAATTCTGATCCACTTTGTTGAGATTGTTAAGACAAATCAAATAATATTGCTAACCACATTCATCTTCCATATTCCAACCATAATTGTCTTTCTTATATACTCTCTTCCCCATGAATGCTAGTCCATATATATAACAATAAAAAGAACTCAACAGAAAGGCAATTGGACATGGAATGTGATTTTCTGCTGCAATATTTAACCATACTTGTAAAATGATAACAACCATACATCAAAATTAGTTCTAATTACAAAGAAACAAAATCATATCAAATCAAATAACTTGTAAAAGAACAACAGTATACTAATGAGATACTATGAGTTTTATTCGCTTATGAGATACTAGTTTATTGTGATTTATGACTTTTCATATTTAAGATTGGGAAGAAAGATCGTCCTTGTGTTCATTGAGGTGATCTTGGTCACGCCAAGGATAAATGCTTCAAATTACATATCCATGATACAAGAAATGGAAACTTGATCAAGCTTTGGCAAATGCAAAGGTGAACAAGCTTTAACACTATAGTATAGCAATATCAGCTGATGTTTCCTTTCGTACAGGCTCAGATGGCTCGTTCTAGCACTATGGATGTAGATCAAATGAATTCTAAGTCCTTGTGTATGACTGTATGAGTTCACACATTGCCAAATAATTGTCAAATATCAGTTTCTGCAATAGGTTCAGTTACTTTTCATTCATGAGTTTCACATCAATCTCATTTCAGTCAGTTATCTTTTACAAAATTCTAGTTACTCTTTGTCCTACACTAAGGATGCTTTCTTGATTTAAGACAATAAACCTTTGCAAGTGATTGGCAATGGTAGCTTGAACCACGTTTTATAAGTCTCTCAAGCTGCTAATTCAAATGTCTCTCTGCCTCAGTATGATTTGCATGCAAATTCAACTTCTGTTTTCCCTTTACTTTGCAACTTTATAGATTGTAATAAATCCATTATATGGCACTTTCATTTAGGTCATTTGTCTGATAAGGTTTTACAAAATGTAAGCAATTAATAAAGTTCCTTTTTCAATTCTAGCATCTTTTGATTCCCACTCCACAATCAATCAAGAGGAATAGGTGGAGTTATATTTGAATCTTAGAAAGTATATAATCTATCAAGAAGAACCATTAAATGAATAGTCATTGAAATCTAATCCCGTCACAACTTTTCTTTATATTTTCAAACTGTTATTTACAATTTTTCGAATATAATATGCGGTATGTGTGGTTTGATACAATATTTTTTATAAACCGACACAATACTTACAGTTGTGCAAAAGGTTAACGCAAAATCCTTTTATCATGGAGTTGCTGATAGTCTGAATGTGGTGCTATTATTTATGCTTGTAATGCCCTTTCACAATTATTATCAAATTTATCGTAAGTTTTATTAGATGAGCCAACAATGGTGTTCACTCGTTAACAAGAGCGCCATTGTCTTTTACTATTTGCTAAATTTTTTATTAAATTTCATCGTGTATTGAAACAACTTTGATGAATGAAATAATTTACTTTTGTTTCTATAATCCCATTTAGTTTGGTCTAGTGGTGTTGGCTTGAGACCTTAGAAAATGCTCGTCTCAAGTTCGATTCTCTCAATGGATTAATTTGACTTCTTAATAAAAAGGTTTTAATAAAAACACAACCAAATATTTAGTTTAATATAAAAGAACTTTAAATACTTTCTTAATTGTTTTGTAATAGTACTCCCTTGCCATCCACAAAAATGAAGTTTTTTTTGTCTCTATTAAGTTTTTTTGATGGGACGATGAGTTTTGATGGGACGCCAACAGTTGTTGATAACTTGTTTTACAAGAACATGTTCACGAGAAAAAAACGGTTTTGGTTATAAATGCTCATTCGATAACTAATCCTAGAATAATACTATTGCTTAAAACACGACAAATGAGAGTTGTTCGTGGGGAAAGAGGTTTGCTCAGGTTACGGTTAAGCTGAATTCTTTGATGTTTGAATATTCTTACTCAAAATGATGAAGTGAAGAAGCCTTATAGTTATAGGTCCACTAATTTTTTTTTTTGAAAGAAGGTCCGCTAAGTACTTAAATGTGTGTAGTTCATTAATCTATATGAATCTATGCATATGTGAACATTCTAATGAAGCTTGACATAATGTGTTTTCTTTTTTGTTATAATAGTATAAGATAATATTGATCGATGATTACTTGTTTGTTTTATAACATAGAGATTTTTCTTGAATATATTTACTATAGGTTACTATCTCTCGATCGAACTTTGGTCGAACTTCAAATTACTAGAACTCAACTGGAGGGCTAACACCAAAAAAATGTAACACTTTTTTACTTTACTAATAGATTAATAGCGTTTTTGTAACACTTTTTTACTTCGAGTTTTTCCCTTAGAGATAGATTAATAGCGTTTTTGTTTTATAGTTTGGATGATACTAGAAACAGTTTGGTCTATGGACCGTTATCCTTTTACAATTAGATTGATTTCTCACATATCCTTCACGCTTGATCTATTTTGTCCAGAAGAATAAAAAAATCTACTAAGACTCCAAGAGTGATAGAAATCACCAAATCAGTAACTGCATTGTCTGCACATAATCTAAATGAGTAAATACCTGATTACGTTCTTGAAATCGTGCAATTCCTCCATCCGATCACACTAGAAACGTTTGTTGAGACAATTCCTATTAATGAAATCGTGCTTGAATTTGATGATTCCGCCATCTTTTGATTAATGATCTTAAGACAATTCCTATTATTCAAAAGATGGCGGAAATGTTGTCGCAAAAGAGGTTTATTGACAGTGATTTTTTAATGACAAATGTTAGTATGATGATTGTCATGTTCGTTTTTTCTCCTTGCCTGAACTTGAATTTTGAACCTCCAACTTCTTAACCCTTTACTCAAACCAGCTGAGCTACCCCTGATGAATTTTGACGAGAAATGTATGATGCTTGATAACTTGTTTTACAAGAATGTTTTACGAGAGAGTGAGACAAATAATAGGGTAAAGAGTGATATACATGACACAACATTGCACATTAGTATTTATAAGGAGTAAGTAGGGTTTTTGGTTGTTAGACCTTCACCAGGACATTGTCCTCAAGGGAACTTGTAGAGAGCTAGAGGTAGTCACACCATTGGACCCAAACTGAACGATCTAGATTGACAGTCCATTAGGATTTGAGGCGTGTTCACAAGATGGTCGGCCTTAAGTTGGATTTCAGTTGGACCTCAGTACTGACTTGAATCCTAACCCGAATTGAACCTCAACCTAGTCTAAAACAAAATATATTGGAGGAGATAAAAAAAAAATCTATATTTATGGCATAAGAAGAGATAATAAACCATTTTCCTATATTTTAAGAGTTTTATCGAGGGCACTCTAGGCATTTTGGTGGAATTTAGAGAAATGATATTTGAACAACCATTTTTAAACAATTTTTGTGACAACTATCTCTTATACTCTTATTGTACTTTTATTCTCTCTCTTCCTTTTTCTCTCTCTATTGTTATTGTCCAATAAGAAGAGAGGAAAAAAGTTGTCAATGAAAGTTGTTTAAAAATGATTGTCAAAATATCATTTCTCTTAATTTAAAATTGTCAATAATAGAAGTAGTAGATTCAAAACAATAATAGTGTGTGTGATAGAGAGAGAGAACTTCTATTTCTTTAGAGTGTTTATACCATTGAAGTATTGATCAAAGTAATTAAATGGTCACAAAATGGTATGAACATTACGGGTTTGGTAGTAGCAAACCTTGGTATTTCACCTTTTTATTATCCACCGTGATCTGTGATCAACTTGGACTATCATTGTGATTTGTAATGGACGGCAAACAAAGTGACAATGTTATATTAATTGTCATTTTTTTCTCTCGTTGATTTGGTTAAACCATCCAAATATAGTGTCTATTAACATTGAAATTGAAAGGGGGTTTTTGCTTAGCTAAAGAAACCAGTTCATAGGTCCTTCATTGAATTCATTTCTCATATATCCTCCACCATTGATCTACTTTGTCCAAAATTTCAATTGTATATATTACATATTATAACTAGAAAGAGATAGAAATAAATGACTGCACATAATTCAATCCATAAAAAATTTGACACCACAATCAAATTGAAATTTTCTGATAAAAGATTTTTTCCCCTCTTTTTGAAGAAAAACTCATGATAAAGTTGGGGAGAGGACACAACAAGAAGAATAAGCAATCTATTTTTCCTTGCAAAAGTTCTAGATGCCATAAGCCGCACATTAAAGGTTCAACTCTAATTATCCCTATTATTTCTATTATTTAACCATAACCAGGCCTCTTCTTGTGTTTATTTCATATTGAGGATAAGATGAAATTATAATATTACATTCTTATCAGATTTGAAGACTGGCAGATATGGAGCTCGCTAGGCTGAGAACCTCAAATGGTGGCTTATGCATCACCTCCTTCACTGTTAAGGGACATGAGTCTGTGATCCAAAAGTATGTGAATGCAGTCTCTGGATTCCCTGTGCATGGGAAGTCAGAAATTACTTATGTAAGAAGGGAAATCATAAACTGTAAGCAATCCGATTAAACTTGATTAAAGTCAAAAGTGATTAAAAGCAATGCTAGAATTGTAGGCAAAATTCAGTAACACAAGCTGGTTTCATATTAGAATTAGACCATCTTCTCCCAATATCTTAACTTGCTGCGAACCAAAGGCTGATCAGATGAACTCATTTTCCTTAAGAGGCATTAAAAATAGATTAATGAGCAAAGGAGAGTGAGCAATACCCCCATTATCGTGCCCAAATCGTTCCCATGATTTATTTGGAAAAATGCCATGAGTCACATAAGCACTAATCTTTGATGCTCCATGAGCTGCCAAAACTTTCTGAAAAATGAAAGAGAAAGAATTACGAGTTACCTAGAAACAAATAGGAAGCACCTTTGCTATAACAATAAAACGGCATAAGATTACCAATTCCTGTCTCAATAACATATACCCATGTTTCATACCTGGCATTCTATCAGGGTTCCCCCTGACTGAACCAAATCATCAACAATCACAATATGACGACCTTTAGGTTCTCCCTCCTTAATTCGAACTATTCTTTTATCTCCTTCCCGAACTTTTGCACAAACTACCTGCATATGCAATGTGTAAGTGCTGATAGATTGAAATGCTTCTGCAAGTTAGTACATTGTCACACTAGTAGCTTCTAGACTAGTACCTGTGTAAATTAATTACTTTTACTAAATTTGAGAAACATTGTTAGATGAACAATATGCAATACCGTAGGAAAATGCTGCAGTTGCTTATGAAATCGTTTCCAAGCACCATCATCAGGAAAAGCAATTGATATCTGAAACAAGAGAACCAGATTTTCATTGAATATGACATAGTATGAAAGCAATCATTGTCGTCAAGGTTATCAATCATGGATCACGAGAAATTGCAATTTGTTCAAATTCCTCTACACAACGGTGTTATAGCGCCAATATTTGACTTGTACTAAATAACGTATTGTGGAACAATGACGATTTGTTCAACTTTCCCTATATTATAGCAATATAAGAGACCAAAAAATAACTATAGCAGTAGGCAGTTATGCTTATAGCAATAGACAGTTTTGTGTTATTTTATATGCCAGTATGGTATGTTTATGTTCAGGATAAGGGGAGACAAGGGGCAATTGATTATTGGGAAGTTAATTGAGTGGTCATTGGGAGGGAGAGGCCAAAGTCTCTAATTCTTGGAGAATCAACATACCCGAGTCCCTGTCATTGAGTCCAAGTTCTGTATTTACTTTTTAACAGTTTCTGCATAAACACTATATATGTATTTGTGTGAATCTCTGATTAAGAATCCCTTCTGCAGAGATTATATCAATAATATTTTGTTGTGTTTTCATAATTAATTACTTTTAGTACCAGTTTCTTTTTTTTTTTTTTTGGTACAAACTTTTAGTACCAGTTTCTAATGCCGCTATTTCACAATACTGAATTTTTCATTCACTTTTTCAACCAATATCTCTATAAAATATAAGCCTTTTTCATTCACAGTTTAAATTAAAAGTTGAAACTATAGAAGATTAATCACGAGTCGAGTGCTGACTAATACGGAAAATACTGGATGCAAGATTTAAAACAACAGTATATTTGTTAAGCTGATTGGAGCGAATTAATAAGATCGAAGTAATTTACATGACAACAATCAGACAAGGAAAAACCAGAGCAGTATATTAAAAAGAAGATAAGAAACACAGCCAAGAAGAGATGAATTAAGTAAAAACGAACGGCTCACATTATCAGAATCAGGCAGATCTTGGAGTCTTCTTTTAAGCAATGGTATGCCACTCTCAAAGCATGGTAAAATGTTATCACCAAAGTAGAACCTCTCCTGATTTAAAACAAATAATCAAATAATTATGGGCAGGAATTTCATGAAATAAAGAATGACATATGAACCAACAAAGTGTGTGTTTGGTTTATGGAGAAATAATCAGCGTTGAATTTAAGAAAAAAATATGGATGTTTCGTTTTGTTGAATAAAGTTGATGTTGACTCCAAATCTCGGTTTGACTGCCAATTATAAAACGTAGTTATGGTGTTAGGATAAAAAATTTACACCAAGTTCTAAATCAATTTTACGAAAACTATTTCATTCAAAATTACAAATAACAAGCATTCACCCTAACACACACCTAGAAACAATTGTAGAAAGCAACTCTACCAATAGTACACCTGCAAGGCATGAATGTCGAATGTGACCAAACTTGTTGGTCCTCCTCTAGAAATTGGTATGTTTGACAAAAGCCTGGCCAGAGTAAAAGCAGTGGCGATATCCCCTTCATCCTCCATTCTTTCAGAAGTTCCGGTTGGGAAAAACGGAAGCACAAGAGTAAATGAGGCAACAAACAGTTTTGGCAGGGCATAAATGACAGGAATCTGCTCAAAAATTACTGCTGGAGAACTGAATGAGGCCAGAAAAGCCACATGTTGTCCACGAATGCCTTGAGCATTTGGAATGAAAATGTTGGGGAAGCCATCAGGAAACTTTCTGAAGTTTTCAATTGCATAGAGCATTTCAGTAAACCATAATAAAAAAATGAAAAAACACCAACAAGCTAGGAAAAAATTCAGAAACAATGTACCGTAGCAACAGCATTTCAATAAAACCTCAGGCATCAAGGTTATCCATAATGTGAAGTCTTACAATGAAAAATCAACAATTCCAAATATCTATTCCGCTCGTAACAGAATAAGGGTATGTCTGGATAGACTTATTTGAATATATTTATCTAGTGACATAAGCACTAATGTCGTTTGACAAAAGCTTATGGAAACATCTTATGACATGTCCATAAGTTATAAGCTCTCCATTTTCAGATTATTTTATGGGCAAACAGTCATTTTGGTCCTAGAATGTTTGAGGTGATGTAGTTAGTCTTTGAATCAATCAAAATTGCAAATACAAAAATTGACTAACGAAAAACAAATTTGATAACCAGAATATCTAACAAAAGACACATTTACCCTAAGCTTTGCAATTTTGATATCTTTGCAATTTTGATACTAAGAGACTATAAAATGCACCTCACACAGGGACCAAAATGACTATTTACCCATTATTTTATCTTTTATTATACATAAGCACTTATGTGATATGTGGAAACACTTGTAAGATGTAACTACTTCCAAACAGGGCCTAACTGTACTATAATGTACTATAACTTCCAAGTTCCAAACTTCAAACCAAAACTATATCAATTCAATCACGAGAGAACAATTTAACTAATTGGGTATTCAAAATAACGAAAAGGGGCACTTAAAATTGATAAAAAAATAAATAAATAAATAAATAACACAATGATTAAAAAATTGAAAGAAAAAAATAATCAAAAGAAGCAATGTGAAGAAAAGGAACGAACCCCCAAGAGATGGAACGAAGTTCAATGGCATCAGATTCAGATGCAATGTTGTAGGCAAGAGATTTGGTTTCAGCAGAGTAAAAGAGAACAACTTTCTTGGAATTCTTCATAGCTTGTTGAGAAGCAGAAGAAGAAGCGGAAACCAATGAAGAAGAAAAAGAAGAATTGTTGTTGTGAAGGGAATCTTTGTTCATGTTGGAGAAATGTTCAATTGTCCAATTACTACGATGATTCTCGAAGCTTCTGATTTCGCACTTTGTGATGAAATTGGAATTGTAACGGAAAAGTGAAGAGTGAGAGAGTGTGTATTGTTTGATGAGTTTGTTTGAGGTGGCCGGAAATGGCGGAGGGAGTGGCGTGGCCGCCATTGTCGGCGGTCACTGGCAGACAGTTAAGACACAAAGATCGCGTTTTTTTGTTTGGGTTAAGATTTGGTGGCAAAGTCAATAACTGCCCTCGCTATCGCAATGGTTCATATTTGCTTTAGAAAAAGCTTTCTAATGTATGTCCATAAAAAATTTAAGTCTCGTTAAGTTGCGTCATTTTAGCATGAGCAATGCTATATATGTAAAAAAAAATTATAAAAAAATAGTTTCGAAATTAATGTTACCTAATAAAATCTCTGCCTCGCTGAAAATCATAGGGTAGTGGATCTTATATACTTTTTTTTTTGTTGATGAAATCGTAACAGAGATCTAGGATATTAGTTTGCCACGTTTTGTGATGCAAATATTCGCTTTAACAAGCATTTCCGTTTTAGCATATCTCTTACCAAATAAAAAAAAATTGTTGGGAATTTCTCTTACCTAATAAGTTAATCGATACTTGGTAAACTTATAATAGGTGCACTCTTCAGTCACTATTATAAACAAAATCGTTAATCTTGTATATAATAGTGATTGGAGGATATATAAGATAAGTTAGTTGATGATTTTTTTTTGTGGTGGTCGGAATTTGAACCTCGGAGCCTGCATATATTATGTATTTATCCTTATCAATTGAGTTAAGCTCACGAGGACAGTTAGTTGATGAATTTAAAGTGCTTTGTAAAATTAGGGATTTGACTAAACGAAAAACACAAAATGACATACTTCATCCGTCCATTAAAAGTGAGAATTTTGTTCATTTCACCTGTATTAAAAAAATGTATAATGGAGAGGGGGGGGAGAGGGAGAGGGAGAGAGAGAGAGAGAGAGAGAGAGAGAGAGATGTTTTAAGTAGTTTATCAAGTGTTGGTACATTCTCCATTATCATAAATGTAAAGTAGAGTATATTGAATTGAAATGATGAAAGTAGTATTAATTATATTTATAATTGGAAAAAAGTAAAAAAAAAATTGTTACAGGAAAAAAATAATTAACATTATATTGAAAAATGAAATGAGTCAATTATTTTAAAACATTTTTTTTTATATATATATAAATGACTTACTAATCATGATGGGAGTAATTTTTAATTAATATTTACTTTTTTTCACTTAAAATAGTGAAGGTAAAGTGAGAGCGAAAAAATAAGGATCGTGCTTTTAACCTTCATGTTCAAGGGTATGATAATGCAAGTAATAAGAGAATGAATTGTTTACGAGTTTTTAGGAAGGATCGTCCTTGTGCATAGAACGTTCACTATTTTGACCATCAATTACAACTTGTCTTGCTCAGTGTATTAAGAGAAGTCAAACCAATTCATAAAAACGAGTGTTAAGGCCACTCTTTTTTCAACATTATCTTCGACACTCATTCTTTTATTAGATGAAATTAATATTAATCTTATACTTTAGAAATGAGTTCATACTCCATCCGTTTCAAAATGAATGTCACTTTAGAGAGAAAAATTGTTTCAAAATGAATATCATTTTCAGTTTCCAATGCAATAATAATATTTTATTTTCAATTGTACCCTCCAATTAATAATATGCACACTACTTCCAAAATATCACTTTTAAAACTAACCAATAGTTAACAAGGATAATTTGGCAAAATAACAATTATCTTTCTTTTAATCATTGTATTTCTTAATATGTGTGTAAAAACCTTAAACAACATTTATTTTAAAACGGAATGAGTATAAAATTGTGAGACTCTTATAGATTATACACAAGGTTACCTAAAAAATTATAGATTATACACAATAAATGAACGAATATTATATAGTGTTGAAAAGAGAGGGTTGCTAGTATGTATCATTCATAAATTTGTTGAGAAAAGTTGACTTTTTTCAATGTTGATTTTCTTTTCCTAAACATTAGGATGAGATGGAAATTGGTTGATTAGTAGAAATTAGATATTTGTTGGAGATTCATGAGATTGTGACCGGGAAAGGTGCAAATAAGATTGTTAGTTTAAGACGAGTTGAGGAAACTCGTTGAAGATCATATTTGAGTACTTGTTATATTTTAAAAAAATTGTAAAGAAATGAACAAATTATGTTACACGTAGGGATGTTGCGGTGCTTACGATTCCTCGAAGGCATGTGATTTTATATTGATCTTACATGTGATAAAGAAATTATGATAATAACATATGCGCTTTGTCAAGCCTTACAACTACAATCTCAAAACGTAGTTAATGTTATGTTTTTGATTCGTGCAACGAAAACTCTTATTCAAAAATTGTGAGAAGATGGTTTGGATAATTTTTTTACAAATGTAACATATTGTTTTCGTTAAACATGATATTGAAATTCTTCATCTTGATAATTTTCACTTAGTAATAAGATTTGTTACCGTGAGCTTAGTTCAGTTGGTAGGGGACAATGCATATTTTTTGTAGGGGCTGAGGTTCGAACTTCGAACACCCTATTTTTCCATATTTAATTGTGTGAGCTCTAACCACTATACTACTTAACACAAAAAACAAGATTTAGACACTCTCGTCTCAAAAAGAATAAAGTCACAATAGAAATTATTAGCATAGAATTAGGCAGCACAATATCAATCATTCATATCCACAATATCAATCAACCACGTGCAATTGTTGGCATGTTTCAAGTTATATAAATATAAACAACCATATGCAAATCATCCTCAAGATTGATGTTAAGTTTGTCTGTTTCCTAAGGCTCCTCAAGATTAATGTTAAGTTGTCAACCTTAACAAATCTCAATGTTAAATTAGTAACTACGGTATGATATACATTCGCCGGTCACTATTATAAACAAAAATTAATATTTTATATTCATTCATTAAATGATGTATCTAGTTTATAAGAAAGACTATATATATCATTAATTGAATGAATCTAAAATGCAAAGTTTTGCTTATAATAGTGACCCGAGGGTGTACTTGATATTTAGTGCTGGTGTTTACATTTAAACAATCATATGATCATATAATATTTTACCTCAATCTTAAGTTATTTAGATGATGTGTCAACTACTTAATTAGGGGTTAACTATCCTTAATTAGCACCAAAATACGAAAGAAGTATCGAAGTCCAAAATCTAATTGAGCCATGAGTTGATTAGCACACGGTGGTTCAAATTAATCTTTTTAATTTCGTTTTACAATATCCTCCCATTCACTTTTGCCCCAGTAGATAAAGCACAACTCTAATTCCCTAGTTCAGAGTTTGGGAACATGTAAAGGTTTAAAGAATTATCAACATGCTAATGATCATTGTTGCAAATCACAAGTCTAATACAACATATTAATGATCAAGATCAACGAGACACCAAAATAACACATTTTCATATAAATCTTAAGAGATGGAATATGCGGATCATCTTTTTTAATCTCATTCATTTAGTTTATTTATTTTTGACCACCCACACTCGAATTTCCAATAATATCCTCTATCAAATGCTATGAGTTTCCTACATCACTATACTTACACTATTGTTGTTAACCAACAAAATACAATATATGACTTACTGTAAAAAAGACCTTCAACACACTAATCTATTACACTCGGATCCACTTTTGCTCATCTATTCGACCAACTCACAACTTTGAATCACTTGCTGAGGGAGCTCAGAGAACACCAAAAGATCATGAGATCAGATTTTCACCCAAAGTTTTAAAGATTAAATATACGAGTCATATGTATTATGTATTCTTTTCACTAAAAAATGTCATTAGTTAAAAAATATCACAATTCTATAAGAAGTAAAGCCATAAAATAATCACTCATACACATACTATATTCAACTGAGTTATTTAGTCCTAAAATAAGGACCCTCGTGAAACGAGGGTTGGTTGTTGTAGCCTAGAAGGTGAGGAATTCGATTGTGGTGCTGGTTTTATGAGAGGATGCGAAATAATAGAGTGAGTTTCATTGGGAGAGAAAATTATATCAATGAAGGGTGCAAATATCATGAACTCTTAAAACGGGTTTTTGCATGTATAGCAAAAAGCCCAAAACATTTTTTTTTATCAGAAGGAAAACAAAAAAAACATAAACTAAACAATTCGGTGTTTAAAAACTCCAGAGGAATCGGCGAACAAGCTCACTCATACGTACAAACTCACTCATAATACTTATTTAAATAAAATGTCATCCGAAAGCATAACAAATTATTTGAAGACTAATATTTGTAAAAAATAATGAATATAAGACATCACAACAACTTCAAATTAACTCCTCTAAGAAAACTACTTCTAGTTAAGTAATTATATATATATGCACATTCATTCATGTACACGGGATACTACAAGCTCCCTTTCTAATCCAAGAGTCCCCTCGGGGGCCTTCTCTCACTCCCTCAACATCTTTATTCTAATGGAGTGGCACAATTGGAGTTTCTAAAGAGATTAGAAAAGCTCAACTACACTTATGATTTATCTATATCTGTCCATAAATATAAGCAGTTTTGACATTAAATTTGTCAATTATATACATTATTTTTCCAAAATTATATACATTATCTTTCCAAAATTATACACAACATCTTTCCAAAATTTGTACATGATTTAACCAATAGTTGGACATGTATGTGGTTTAACTTTCAACGAGAACACTAATCGCTATGATGTATGCTCGTCAGAAGAGTCCAACAAAAAAAACAAGGTTAGGTGGAAGAGCCGTATGACTTAAGTACCAACAATGACTTTTACAAGAGACTTACTCACTTATCAATATCCAATGTTGTGACTTAATCTAACCTATATGTAGCCTTGTATGTAGTCTAACTCTTAGTGAGGGCATTAATTGTTAAGACTAATGCTCATTATAAGAGCCTAACCCAAAAAAAACAAAAAACTAGTATATTAGGTTAGGTGAAAGAGTCTCGCGTATAATTGTACCACATTGACCTTTATTATCTATTTAATGTGATACTTATTACGTTGTCGCCTCTTTAAGAGTTGATGTCCACACCGACTTCATTTATAAGTATTCAATGACGTACCTTAATTCAAACTATATAGTCATTTTCGTGGCCAAACTTCTACAATAGTACTATTTGGTATGGCTTAAGATCATAAGAAGAATTCAATCCAAAATACTAATCCATTAAATTAAGTGGGAGTGCCTCATGCCTTAATAACTATGTTGAATTTTATTATCTCTTCGATGTGAGACTCATAACACCTTCATTCAAAACTAAACAAATTTTTAACATTATCTTTTTAATATGTTTGCCATAAATACAATGATTTTTTTTTTTGGTACAATATCATTAATACATTGATTTTACATGGAGAGAATGTGACTTATGCAAAGTCCCTTGAAATAAAATTTTGTAATGTCATATCTAAAACATACAACCAAACAAACAAACGTCAATAATTGTTAATCAAACTCAAATTCTCTTGAACGATTTATCTTAGTAAAACTTATTAATCATTTGAGTTCAATCGTTAATTATCATTGCATTAATTTTAGAATGTGACTTATAAAGTTCCACTTTTTACAAAAATAAGGCAAGAACAAAGAAGAGAAGACTCAGAAAATTCTCCAAATACCATATCTAAAACATAACAACCAAACAAACAAACATGAACCACTCCACCAAAAGAAAATGACACATCTCCAATGTGTCAAAACACAATCAAAGAAAGACTCAAGGCCAATGCCTTGTTATCTATTGACAATACCCTTTAAGCCTAAAGCTAGGCCACAAAATCAATCACAAGCATTATCCCTTGCAAAAATTCAATAATCCTTTTGAACCCTTTTTTCAGTGGCTATGATTCTGCTATTGTATTCATCAACTGCCACTGCCACATAAATAAATTATACTTTTTGCTACAGACAAAAATAACACTCACACTTATGTAAGTTATGTTGTCACACTAACATTGTGAAACTACACTTATTGTTTCTCACTCGGTGCTTCTTCTATCAATCTTAGGTAACGTTTCTTAACTGTGATTGATCCATATAACTTCATCAAATGATCCACTTGAAATTTATAGCTAAAAATTGAATCTTTTGACTTTTGTTTCAATTGGGTTTGTTTTATTTTGAGGATTCTTGTTTTTCAAATTAAATTTTGATTCTGTATGATGTGTTTTCTTCATGAATTTGGAATCTGTGTCATGATTTGATTGTGGTTTTCTCGGTTTTATGATGTATTGTGTATTGTTTGTTCACTGGTCTTTTTGGTTTCTTTGCAATTGTTCAATTTTCCTATACTTTTGTATTGTCATTTTCATTAGTATTGAGCTATGAAATACATACATAGACAGGACATCGACACGTCAACTATAGTAAGTGGAGAAAATGGAAATAATTGAATATAATCACATGTGTCAGCGTCATGTCGGTGTCTGATAATTGTTGAACAACAAACAAAGCTTCGATCTAAAGTGTCGGCTGTGCATAGGTTTTGAGTTGGGGGAGCACATATTCTTGTGGTCACATGCTTTTGCATTTATACTGGTCTTTGATTCTGTTATCTTTGTCAAAAAAGTTTATTTTTGTTTTCTCTATTTTCATGCAAATTTGTACCATCATGTGGAATATACTGTATTGCTTGAAGTAGTAAGAGTCCATGGTATGTTTGTGTTGCTTAAAGTAGTAAGAGTCCATGGTATGTTATGATCTATGATAAAGTTAGCTCTCCATCCTCTCTTGCCAAATCTTATCTGTTGGATTAATCTAACAGTTGAGATTTTGCTGGAGAGACATAAGGGTCGAAGATGATCCAGTTGTGTATGATTTTGGGACTATGGCTCCTATGTGTCTAGCATGTTAGTCCATAGTTTTAAATTGCAGTCCGCAACTGCAATATAATGGTTTTAGAGGTCTCTGCAACATGCGCAATTTAAAGCGTGTCAGTCTTAACTCTTAACTTCAATAGTTAGCTTGAGTTCTGTTATTGAAAAATCAGTAAGATTGCAGTGGTATCCCTAAGTTAATTTAAAATATTTTACATGTAGTAGTGTAAGGTAGTTTTATGATGCTTTATTGCAGTGTTAGATCTTACTAGACGGTCTTTTTCCTCTTTGAATTATTTTGGTTGGCATTTAATTTGTCAGTAATTTGTTTTGTTTTCTTTTAGTGACATCTGCAAGAAATCTTTTGCTTCACGATGCCACCAAAGCCCTTAGACTATGAGTCGATAAATGAAAACGTGAAGAAGGCTCAGTATGCTGTCAGAGGTGAATTATACCTTCGAGCTACCGAGCTTCAGAAGGAGGGCAAAAAGGTATAGTCAAATTTCTTTTCTGGATTATATAGAGAAAGTTATATCTGCTTGACTTGCACTTATAGGTTGGTTGAAGGATTAAATCTGACCTGATCATTGAAATCCTTTCATTGAATGTGTATAATATTTTCTATACAATCTATAATGTAACTTGGAAGACTGTTATTGCCAACTATTCATAGATTCTCATGCATTTTTTGTGTGATCCACAAGTGTGACCCTGTTGAACAAGTTATAGACTTTAGCATTGCCATCATGGTAATGGTAGTATGTTACACTTTGGGTATGTTGTATAGCTAATTTTTACATGGAAAAATCTTCATCAATGCACATATCAGTTTTTGCCATACTTTCCAGATGCTTGAAATTTAACGAGTTTATATTTATATTCTTGTCGACTTGTATATCCCAAGATTTGATTGCTTAAAAGGCTGAATATATGTTTATGTAACTATAGGTCTTATTGTGTATGCTATTAGTTTACTTCTTCTCATAGTTAAGTTGCTCAAAAGAGTTATACTTATATTCATGTCCATTTTCTGTTAAAATAACTTGTTTTCAAATATTGGCAGATTATATTCACTAATGTTGGAAACCCACATGCTTTGGGACAGAAACCACTGACCTTCCCTCGCCAGGTTCGGCACAACTACCATATTTCTACTTTTACTAATTGCCCCTTGTAATTTTCGTAATATGATCTGCTAAACATACGCCACATCTAATTAAATTGTTGGAGTTCAAAGTATTTTATTTGTTGATTATTCTAATGTGGTCCATAAAGCTAACCTATAGATTTTTTTCTTGGACAGGTTGTTGCTTTGTGCCAGGCTCCATTCCTACTTGATGATCCTAATGTCGGACTGCTATTCCCTGCTGATGCAATTGCAAGAGCTAAGCAGTATCTCTCATTCACATCGGGTGGTTTAGGTATTCATATCATATGTCAATTCTGTTATATAACGCGGTAAAGTTAGAAATTATGTGTACTGAATACAAGTTCTGTGTATATTCACTTACTAAAAAAGTTTCTGAAAAATTTGGACAATTTTCATTAATTGAGTACACCGGTCAAGGTTGTTACTTTTAGTTTGAATTTTAGATTATCGATGCAAATGCAGATTATAACCATATATTTTGAGGTGCCTTTTATATCTGCGGAGTTTTCCATTTAATTATCTTTTGTTTTTCTTTCCTAAGAATTTTTAATCTATTGTAAGTTAACCCAAAAGAACTTGCTTCATGAAGATGGTTGTACCATACTAACAAAAGATATTTGGGAACAGTTTATGTCACGAGAACCAACTATACCAAAATCATAAGGACTTGTTTTCTTGTGTTTTATGTTTCCATTTTCACAGATATAATAAACATCAGAGAAGACATTATGGAAGTTTTTGACCATACATTTTAAAAATAGATTGAGTATTTTGTTAAAATTATGAAAAATGTCATAAGATTGTTTGCAATGTTTTCAAGAATGGATGCTCTCTAGTTGCCTTACATTTTCTCTCTGTTACAATTAAAAAGGAACATCCATAACCAAATATCTTTTTTTTTTAAGAAGCTAAATTAGCCCACCCAAATTGACACCAGTGAGAATTGAACCTGAGACCTCGAGGAGGAGCACACTCTCAGGTCCCAAGCCAATACCACTAGGCCAACCCAAGTGGGTTCATAAGCAAATATCTTACTAGCCAAACACATACAAAGTAAAAATTGAACATACTGTTAGAAAGTAAACAGTTCCTAAGTTGTTAGCTGAAGTATCGTGAGTGGTTCATAAGGCCCCTCTGACTTTGGTGCATGAGAAAATACATAGGTCAATTTCACATTATGTTCAAAGTCACATTTTTGTTAAAATGGTGGCGAAAAGGTTGCCCTTTTGGTCATAGAGGCTTTTATTAGTAATAGAATCATGAATGATTTTTATATGTAACAGTTTAGTTGAGCATGTTTTCATGTATAATTTGTTGTAGTCCACTTGCAATCTATCACATAGAAATATACATAGAATTGAAGACTTAATTTCAGATACAGCAACAGCACAAGCAGACGAAAACCTCTTCCATTGCCTCTCAAGGACCTTTCAGATCTAGGATTTCTTGTGTCTAAGTCTGAAAAACCATATTAATTACTGGCAACATTGTTCTAGCTTCCAAATATTTCTTGCCATTACCATCTGAATTTTACGTCTTATTATTACTATTGCACCCTGTAGCATTTTTCCAATTCTCCTCCTTATAACAGATTTAAGAGTTAAGACTTTTCTATGATATGAGAATCTCTATTAATGTGCAGCAACTAATGCTATATTGTAGGTGCTTATAGTGATTCTCGAGGCACTCCAGCAGTGAGGAAGGAAGTGGCAGAGTTTATACAGAGGCGTGATGGTTATCCAAGGTATTTATTTATGCTCTAATACTCACAATTTTTTTACTCTGCCTTGCAAAAACATCTTATAAACGGTCATAAGTTTAGTTTCCAATTTGTTGGGAAAGGTGATTAATTACTTCTTCCTCTATTTGTAGTGATCCAGAGTTCATCTATCTTACTGATGGTGCGAGCAAGGCTGTGATGCAGATATTAAATACTATCATCAGAGGTGAAGGAGATGGGGTAATATAGTCTGTTTCTTCCAGTACTTAATTTTCTGTAGTCACATCACATTGCTCTTTCAAATAACTTTCCAACACTTTTTATTGCCAGATTATGGTTCCAGTCCCACAATACCCACTCTACTCTGCAACAATTGCTCTTCTTGGTGGTACTCTTGTTCCATACTACCTCGAAGAGACAGCAAATTGGGGTCTTGATACTAATGAACTTCGAAAATCAGTTTCAGAGGCTCGCTATAAAGGATTAAATGTATGTGTTTTTAGTTGACAAATGTTAAGTTCCATCTATTTCTAGATAGAAATTACAAAAACTAATGCAATGCCTTTGAAGAAAGTGACATTGTTTCTTGTAAATCGAAATTTGATCAGGTTAAAGCAATGGTGATCATAAATCCTGGAAACCCTACTGGTCAATGCCTTAGTGAAGAGAATTTAAGAGAGGTTTTGCAATTTTGTTATGAAGAAAATTTAGTGTTGCTTGGAGATGAGGTTTACCAGACAAATATATACCAGGATGAGCGACCCTTCATCAGTGCCAAAAAGGTATATTTTGCTTCATTAGTTTCTTTTCTGACGTTTTGACCCAGTTATTAACTTGAGATAATACTGAAATTTTCTTTGCACAAAAAGGTTTTGATGGATATGGGGCCACCTTTAAGCAAGGAAGTCCAGCTTGTTTCTTTTCACTCAGTTTCAAAAGGGTATTTTGGTGAATGTGGACAACGTGGTGGATATTTTGAAATGACCAACATTCCTCCAGAGGTTTGTCTCTTCATAATCTGTGTTACTGAATTTTCTTGCTGAGTGTCAAGCTGGTATTTCTTATAACATTTAGAAAGTAAAGATTTTTCATGGATTAACTATTCATAAAGCGTAAGCTGTGGTGTGAAAGCACATGGATGGTTTTATATTTAACACGTTCTCTCATGCAAAATCCCTACGGAGCTTGAAATGTGGATAATGCACAAGTCCACCCTACCTTGTACTGAAATTTAAGTTAATTTTAGAAAAATAAGAGCAAGAAAGGATCAAACTCTAGACTATATGGTCATACCATCTCACAAGTTTAAGCTGTTGCATGAAATGTTGAAAGCATGTGTATAATTTTATGTTTATCAAGCTTTATTGTGGCTGATTCCTGTTGAGTTTTTCTTATATCATTGAGAAGCTCAAGTCACAGCATGAAGTGGTAGATAAACTGTCGAACATAAAAGAAATAATACAAGATCAATAGGAAGACACAATTTCATGTAATGCCCCC
>Ga0228710_1004172_pt1 | contig 22812 bp, 9 predicted proteins | sample MedpolnodulmetaG_FD_177995 | JGI IMG/M metagenome (GOLD analysis project Ga0228710, IMG submission 177995) | Root nodule microbial communities from Medicago polymorpha collected in Santa Monica, California, United States - pink nodules | ecosystem: Host-associated > Plants > Roots > Nodule...
ATTTTAGGGTTATTTTTTTATTTTTAGGGTTTATGTATAATTTACACTCTAAGTGTTTGATGAAATGTTTGAATGAGTTTTTCATTGATTGTTTTCAATTTCTTATTGTGTAGATTTGAAACAATGGTCGGATGGATCGACGTTCATGCACAATTCAACGGCGGAGAACCTCAGAGGTTGAAGGTTCGGTGCCTTGGTGTAACGTTAAGAGGCCTCAAGGATCAACTCAATGAATTCAACCAAGGAGTCAACCCCAGAGACACAAGGAGGGTGGAATACGTTCGGTATAAACGTCCAACGCTCGGCGAGGGGAGAGTATCATTCACTTGCGTAGAATTAACGAACGACGAAAACGTGAAGAACATGTTTTGGGAGCAAAGCATGTTCTAGTGGATAGATATGCGGGTAACGTTGCTGAGGTCAACTGAAGATATTATCAAGAGTCTGATTCCGCCAGAAGATCGTGATTAGGTAGGAAAATGCACCTTCCAACTACAACAATTGTCTTCCTCTAGTGGGGTAATTCAAACTTGTTAAGCGGCAGGACTCAAGCATTCGTCCGACATTTCCATTGTTCCTTTCAAAAGATTAAATTCTTGTTACGCTGGTTTAAATGAAGGTATTGAAGTGTCAAGGAATGGACCTCATTCTTTTGACATTTGAATATTGTCATTTAAACCAAGCCTAACATGAATTTAATCTTTTGAATGGAACAGTAGAAATGTCGGACGAATGTTGGAGTCCTGCTGTTTAGCGAGTTTGAATTTACCCCATTCAGAGGTAAGATAATTGTTGTAGTTGGAAGGTATATTTCCGAATGTAATGTAATGTAATGAATTTACCACTTTTCGAATTTATTTATTCATTACGCAACTTTTAATCGAATTCACGTTGGACTTAATTAGTGTTTCTTCGAATACGCAATTTTTAATCGAAATTATTCAATACGCGATTTTTAATCGAAATTATTCAATACGCGATTTTATTTAAAGTACCATAATGTCAAGCAAAATGTGCGTGACACAAAAAGAAAACATAAAAAAAAAATCCAAAACAATTAGGCATTAGAAGCCATTACATTCATTCTTCCTCGTCACACAAGTCAATCGGGTTGCCCGCTACGGTCCCTGGGGAACCTTCTTTTGGTTGAGGACCAAAATAGCATGTCCTTCCGCTCATCCTCTACCTCGACTGATTGTACATTGGCAACTTCAAACCCTTTTTTTTCGGAACCATCACAGACAATTCCGTGCCATGTCATAGGCGATTTTTCTTTCTTCTTGTCATCACCCTAAACGTTACCCTGGTTCTGATTCTGAGACATATCTACATAAAAAAAAAAATGGCGATCAAAACCTAAACTAAACAACAATGTCATAAAATCATAAAATCAAAACCTAAACATAAACCTAAACTATCATCAAAACCTACACCTAAACCTAAACAATTCTACAACAATTCATCAAAACCTAAACATAACAATTCAATAAAACTTCTATAACAATTCATAACAACCTAAACCTAAACAATTCTAACCTAAACTATCCTAAAATCATAAAACTTAAACCTAACAATTCTACAACAAATCGTCAAAACATAAATCTAACATATCATAAAATCATAAAATCAATAAAACCTATATAATCGAAATTTAACAAAAAAAAACAAACAATTCAACCACAGAACATCAATGCAATAGGATTCAAAAAACTTACTTGTTTTTGTGATTGAAATTGGTTTGGAATGGCTTGAAATGGCTGAAAATCGCACATAGGAGAACCAAAAACGTAACAATGGAGTTTTGGAAACTCCTATGTCTGTTCTGTTCTTATAACAGAACTTCAGTAGTTAACTTCCGAGGTTTTCCTCGGTAGTTAACTGCAGCCGGATTCATTCAAATTCGTTAGTTAACTGCCGAGGGGCATTTGAGTAATTTACTCGTGTTTTTCAGCCCTATCAAATGTGTCAACAACAATTTTCATAAAAAAAAATATACAAACTAAATAGCTTAACAACATGTTTGGAAATGTAGCAACTTGGTACTGAAAGTGTAGTAGATAACACGCAGAGAATCATGTTTTCAAACACACGCAAGTCATGTATGTCTTTGTTGTTGTGTGTAATATGCAGTGGCTAATATTTGTGAATAAAAGTTTTCTAGTGGTGACATAAATATTAAATAAATAATTAAAGTAACAAACATTTCAACAATTAAAAAATGAATATTCCTAATTAAGTAGCACCGAATTTTGAATGTAAGGTAACCCACAATGCTTTTGAAGGTAAGGTATGACCCATAAAATTTATGGTTAAATTAAAAATCAAAAGAAAAGAAGATTCTGAATGGTTTAATTACAACTCTTAAATGCTTTTAGTACTTGATGAAAATCCCATAAAAAATCGAGTAATCATAAATCATACATCAAAAAAGTTCAATAGGGTCCCCAATATTTGAATGAGCTTGATCTCCCTCTCTCTTTAATTCTTAAGGGCAGCTCTGCCCGCTGCCCGTGACATTCCCAACCTTAAAATAACCCCTAAAAAAGTGCTCACAAAAGTGTGATATTTCATACTCTAATTTTTTCATTTCCCTAAAGTATTAAAATTGAGTCTATAAAACCCACCACTTCATTTGTCTTAACAATCCCCTTCATGATGTTGTTTTCAAAGTGTTAGTGTCATCATCATTAACAATTACTACTTAGGTTTATTTAATTAAGAATTTGTTTCTCTCAAAAACAAAAATTTGTAGCACACTTCTTCAAAGTCTCAAATGGCTGCTAAAAAAACACATACATAAGTTTAATGTCTTTTTTAAGAAACCTTGTCTAGGAGATTCCTTATTCTTATTCCACACTTTCACACACCTTGAGTTTATCTATTTTAGTGTCCTAGTATGCAATATTTTGTGTCTATTGTGTTTCATATAAGTTTCTAGTGAAAAAAATCATCATTACTAAACCCCTCTACAAAACAAACCCTTCCCTTATAACTTTTGAGTCAAAATTGATTATTCCAAAAAGCACTTACTAATTGGATAAGTTTGTGGTTGGCTGTTAAACCCTGCTTCTCTTGGTAAAAGTTTCAATCTTCTTAAGTTACCAGCTTTTGTTAATGTCAGTTTATACCAACCTTTACTAAGTTCTTTTTAACCAAAACCAAACCTTTCCCTCTTTGTTGTCTCAAAAAAATGGCCCCTTCTGGAAGAACAGCATCAAACAAAACCTCAAGGACCACAAAAACTACAACAAGAGCAGGAACAAGAACAAGACAACCTAGAAGAACACACTTCAAGAAGAAGAAGCAGCAAAGTAGTACTCATAGCAAAAAACAAGAGATAATTAACAGTGTTTTGCCTTCTAGCTGTCTTTCAAAAACCTCTCAAGAGTCTTCAAAGGAAGAGAAGACTGAAATTTCTGAGGTAATTGATGTTTCTAACAATAACAGTAACAGTGCATGTTCAACACCTAAAGGTCAGAAATTTAGGATACCAGAGATTTCAACATGTCCTCCAGCACCAAAGAAACAAAGGGTAGTTTCAAATTGTTCTTTGAGAAGGTCACCACTTTCATTCTTTGTACCTCCTGATTTGGAGCACTTTTTCTTGGTGACACTTTGAGTTTGGTTTTTGTGTGTATGTTAATAGCATGATACATATAAAATAAGCTCATGACAAATCATACTTTAGAAGATGGACTTTTGAAGTGGTCTTCATAGGAAATGGAGACATGTATGCTTTAGGAAGTTTTTATTAGGTTTTGGTGTGTTGATGTTAGGAAATAGTTACTTAGTGTATGTTTCGATGAGCGGTAAGTTTGAAAAAATTACGCTGATACTGTGATATTGTTGAAGCTTCAAAGTGCAACTTCGGCCAAAATTGCGGTAGCTCAATGTGATTCTGTCATTCTTACTGTGATTTCAAACAAGAAACGAGCTTACCCCTTTGTTTAGTTTATGCTAATTTTTGCTTTGTAAGAACTTGTAGTTTTGTAGGGTTTGTTAGTTTCTGAATTTAGATGGAGTGGTTATCCAACTAAATTTACATTTTTAAGCTTTCTTTTTCTTGTTTTTTTTCTTCTTGTAGAAGATATGTACTAACCTTTATATTTAAGTGTGATGAGTGCAAATGTAATGGATTTGGTTTGAGGTTTTGAGTGTTTCAAACTTGAAACTATACAAAGCTTAATTAAGTTGTATGTTAGTCACCTTGAGATAAAGCAAAGTCATATACTTCCCTTTTGTATGCAAAAACCTCTTTTAATTTTCTCTTGTTCAACTTCTCTATTACACCACTAGTACTAGTGTGATGGTTATGATAATTAATTTTAATTTTGATGGATTTAGCTAGGTTTATTTTGTTATGCTATATTTATGACTGTAATTAGTTATGTAAACAGTAGACAGTACTATGTCCATACTCAGCATCAGGAAAATTTAATTCAGAAGCAGTACAGTACTCTGCACTCTGTACTCTGCAGTCCCATGTATGCAAAATGGTGGGACAAACTCAAATTAAAATCTTCAATTTGATATGATTAGAAAATATCTACTTGGGTTAATCCGATGGTGTTGATTGGAGACCTTGGAGTGTGCTCCTCTGTAAAGTTTGAAATTCAATTCTCTCCGATACAAATTTAGGTGTGTCGTTTAACTTTTTTTTTTTTTTAAAATGTGTCAATTTGGGTGTAACAAGTAGGTTGATTTCTCCTAAAATAAAAGTAGGTTTGATTTCTCCTAAAATAAAGGTAGGTTTGATTTGATTTATGGAGAGTTTGCAATAATTTTTAGAGGGTAGCGAGTCCGTTTGATTCAATTTTTTGGATGGGATTGTACTTTTTTTTTTCTTTCCAAAATCCGAATCAATTACATTTAGCACAACGAGTTGGTTTGTTTTGCTTGAATCGAATTGTCATTTTTAAAAAGGCTTAATTGCAGTTTTAACCCCCTTAACTTTTCTAAAGTTGCGATTTTGGCCTCCTAAGAAAAAAAAACTACAAAATAGCCCCCTAAGTTTTGCAACTGTAACAGTTTTGGTCCCCAAAGCTGATATTGACTCGGTCTACGCTGACGTGGCACCCTAAGTGAGGTGTCACGTGTTTTTTTATTTATTTTTTATTTGCCTTGGGGGGCCAAAACTGCTACAGTTGCAAAACTTAAGGGGCTGTTTTATAGTTTTTTTCTTAAGGGGCCAAAATCGCAACTTTGGAAAAGTTAGGGGTCTAAAACTGCAATTAAGCCTTTTAAAAACTAAGAAACTAATTTTAATCTTAAGAAAAAACTAATTTCAAATTTTAATTTTAATCTTTTAGAATTTTTGTTGTGAAAGTGACTCAAAATTGAAGTTTGGAGTGCAAAATTGATGTTTGCTGGAACTGCAAAATTGGGGCCCGAATTGGCAAAATTGGGGCCCGGTTTTGGCTGTCTTTGGGAGTAGTTTGGTTCATGAAAAATCGGTGCCCGAATGGAGGAATTCGGGACCCGATTTTGCGTAACAATATTTTTCATAAACGTATTTTTGGGCCAGATTTATTACAATTTTATGAGGGTTACTTTTATTATATATATAGACTTTGTATCAGAGTAAACCTAGAGATAGAGGGGGTTGAAACAAGGGTTTAGAAAGGCAACAACAAAGCTAGGGTTTGTATAGAGTTTGTCTCTTTGGCAACAAACACTAGGATTTGAGGGTTGATTCACCTTGGGAAACACTATTAGGATTGAGTCTCTTGGTTACGAGAAGAGATTGAGACTTTGGGTAGAATTAGGCGGGAGACTTATTCTTGTAACCCATTGATATCTCTTTTGTAAAGTTACTCATCATTATAGTGAAACGGATGACTACTCTCTCCCCCAGACTAGGTCAATTTGGACCGAACTGGGTAAACAGATTCTTTTGTGTTCTCTCTTTTCTCTCTCTCACTGTTTTCTACTTTTGGCTTGTGTTTATAATTGTTTCGTACACTTTATTTTGGTTGCTTGATTATCACTTGCTCCACACATCAAGTTTGTTACTGGTGTGATTTTTCATCGAATTCACAACAATTTTATACTGGTAAAATAAATAGATAATTTACAATGGGAACATAATATATAATAACTTGCAATACATAAATACAACATATTTTAAGATAACACTAATAGAATATCTTCAGGACCGTGCTACTCAGTTTACTTATTTTTGACCGTGCTATTCAGTTTACTTATTTTTCATGTGGTTTGAGAGCTCGTCGTTCTTTTTTGTGGTTTGTTTGGCTTTGTTGTGTTTGTGTTTTGTGAAATGAAAGGAACTATCGAATATTTAAGAACATCGAAAGTCCTATCCACCGGTTGCTAGATAAAGTGAAGCTACATTCATTTTGGTGGAGAAAGACTACTAATATTAATCGTCTAAATTTTCATATGTCGTGGTCGAGCTTGTTTGTTTATCTGCGAATCGGCTGATTTGTTGTATTTTTGCTTTATTTGTGACTTGATCGCATGTATGCATTTGAGGTCTTTATTGGCACACCTTCTATTAAGGATACCTCGTTGTTCGTAACATATCTCATTTTGACTTGGTAAAAGAAAGAATATATAGTATACAATAAAAGAAATGCCAATATGTTACACCGATTGACAAAGACCTGCAACATAGTCTACATCGTTCCCATATCAGGTCAGACCTATTCTTAAATAGAGAAGACTAATTTTTTTAAAGCCTGTTTAATTTAACTAAAAAGACTAGACTACAAGCCATAAAAAAAAACTTTTTAGGCGTATTATTAGGTCAATATACTAGTAAATTTGTTAATTTTTTTAGTAATTTAATATTAATAGTCTACATTAATTTGTTAATTTTTTAGTAATATAAATGAGTTATGAAATCATTTATAATCAATATCTCTCAAATTTCATATTAAATATCAAAAGTGAGTTTAATATCATTGGTTTGTTAGTTTATTAGTCTATTCAAACATAGATCAGACTACTTATTCAAATATGTTAATGTCAAATCAACTTTTAAACAGCTAACAGATCATTCTTAAAAAACGGTTAACGAGTCATATTAAACTTTTTAAACGACTAATCGATCATACTAGACTTTTAAAATGCTAGACTCAGACCCAAAAAAAAAAAGTCAATAATAGATTGTAGACGAGGTTCATGCCTTAAATTTATTAATATGACAATCTTATGCGTCACAAAGCCTAACTAAGTTCAACATATTCTCACCTCTGCTTACAAGTGAGATAGTTAACTGAAAACTAGATTGGGATTAAAAATTTGAGTATAAACCTTTTTTTCGTCAAGTAATTTAGCGGTCGAACTCACACATTTTAAGTGTGAAGAAATAGAGAATTCATAAATAATATTATTTAATGTCTGTGCATTTCAAATAATATTATTTCTTAGGGAAAATTCACCTCCCTTGAGATTTTCTTTTTTGGGTTAATAGGTCTTTACCCCCCTGGAATATAGGTCATTTTCGGTTTTCTCTCTGTAAATATTTTTTTTATTTACCCCCTGTAAAAAAAAATTGTTTTGATTTACCTCCCTACTAAGCCAAACAAAAACCAATTTTATTTTATTTTTCAAGAAATTTTCGTTTTTGTTTGGCCTATTAGGAGGGTAAATCAAAACAATTTTTTTTTTTACAGGGGGTAAATCAAAAAAAAAAAATTACAGAGAGAAAACCGAAAATAACCTATATTCCAGGGGGGTAAAGACCTATTAACCCTTCTTCTTTTTAACACTCCCTTTAGCGTCAACTAAACACTAACATCCCTAGCCTACCACAAGAATTTTTTTTTTGTGGGACGATAGCTTTGAAAAAAAAAATTACCAATCTTTTCTTTAATCTCGGGTGAAATACGATTAGGAGGGGCCAATTCAAAACCCTCTAGTAAAATAAGAACAACACTACATTCAAAGCACATTTTTTTCCATTAGCAAGAATTTGTTTAACTTGCATATAACAAAAGAATTCGAACAATTGCTTCAATATATTATCGGAAAGTACCGCTTGTCGAACCTCAATATCTATGAGTAGCTTGAAAAACAATAAACATTAATTTCAATACTGAAAGAGAAAATCCAGTAATGTTGTGGTATAATTACAATAAACATTAATTTATCCTATACCTACCCTACATTCATTCTAAAAGGGTAAAGAAAATGTATAATTAAGAGTTTGATTTTTTTTAATTTATAGTGGGTAGGGCTAAACCCGATTAATCATAATGCTGTGGCACTATTGTTTGTCTAGAACATTTAATTGAATTTTGTTGAATAACCATAATTTCTTCAACAACAAAAAAATGTGTTCACCAAAGACAAATTTAGGGTCCACCATAATGCGAAATGGTATGATTCTATCATTTATATTTTTTTGGATGAATACCAAAATTGGTATAGTGCTACCATTGTCATCTCACAAAAGAACACTTCCATTTTCGTACAAGCCTACAAGGCATTGCTGTTTTGCTGAACATAATATACGTGTTACAGTGATGTAAAATTGCCTTTTAATTTATTGTTAAAATTTTGGCTTACATTTTACAATTTATATTTTAAAAAAAAAAATTGACAATTTATTTAAGAGGACAAAATTATATCTAAATACTTAAATAATACATACAATCCAATACAAATGAGAGTGAATAACTCTATAACATGGAAAATTAAATCATTAATGTTGAAAAAAAAAATATAAGTCATGCTAGTAAATATCCCAAAAAAGAAAACTAAAAATTGAAATTTCGCATTGAAAGAAACAAATTTTAACTTTCAAAAAGTTGATTTAAACATAATATACCATTTTTTTCAAGACAGCATTCTTAAATTTATTTCTTTAACAAGTGTTCTAATGAAATTCTTTAACTTTATACTGAAACTTAATACTGATTAATGCATCGAATATGGTTACCTCAATTTTTTTTATCAAAGACAAAAAAATACTACCATGACATTCCAATTTATAAGATTGCTTCTGAATCGTATCAAAACTATGAGACATATGACATGCCATGGTCACATGAGGCTAAACTTGATATTATTGATTAATATTCTTCAACAAGGGGTGGGGTATGGTGGTGTGACTAGAGAATAGTGGCTACAAATCTTGTGGTAGTGTTTTGGATTTGAGCCAAATGACAATCTACAAGTGGAAGTAGCGAAGACATAGTCACAAAGATGTTTCAAGACAGTTTTAACCTTTTGTGTCTAAGTGGAAACATAAAGATTTGAAGGGTGTATTTGGTTTTTTCTGAATTATTAAGATAGGGATAAATGAGATTATTAAGGTGGTGAAATGATTTTGTCAGATTTGTGGTTCTCAGTGTGTCTGAGCTCACACCGGCATCTCAAAGAGAATCCAATGAAGGAACTCTCGTGCGGGTCTGTCATTGTCACATTTGAGAATCTCAAGAAATTTTTCATCATTTTTTTTATCCATTTACTTTTGAGACTTTAATCTCTTCATCATCATGGCTCATTTTTTTGCAGAGAAATATAATTCTACACGTACGGGTATACATTTATGAATTACGGATTTGTTTAATTTTTTATTTTTATAAAGAAAGTATATATTTAATCTACTTCACATTGTGAATAATTGATACAAATACCCGTGGTTTTCTTTTACATATCGTCATCTGAGTTAACGGTGTCATCCTTTAGGATGACTCTCACTTAGATGGCCCCAACTTAGTGCATTATTTTTCTTATTCTTTCATTTTTTCAATTTTTTTGGTTGCAAATATATTTTATTTCAACAAGAAAAAATGGAATATATCACAAAAAAGAAAGGTTTTTTATTAGTATAAGGTGTGTCAAAAAGATTTCAAAAATATATAATTAAACAGGTCAGAGAGAAACCAAAATAGAAAGAAAAAAAATTAGACGATGCTTAGACGAACAAACGGTATCGACCACCACATAGAAAATTTAGACGAACATTGATATTAATGACTTTCATCTACCTAAAAGAATGTAACTTTACTTTCTTTAACAGTTGGTTAATGGTACTTTCCTGTTCTTGAATATTCTATTATTTCGTTCATTCCATAAAACTCATACGCAATTAAGTCAAACAAGCTGCATAAAATCACGACGAACTCGTGAACCACCTGAGGAATAAGCAAACTGAATAAAATGATCCTGTAAATGAAACGGATCAGCCGCTGATATATTAAGCCATGCTCGAACTAAACCCCACAAAGAGCCAAAACAGGGGCAAGAAAGAAACAAATGTTGAGCAGTCTTGATACTGCCACACCAGACACACAATGCTGAGTCTCGAGAGATATAATGTCGCACTCCACCAAATTATCCTTTGACGACAAACTATTCCAAATAAGTCTCCAAGCAAAAATAGAAACATTCAAGGGAACCTGCTGGTGCCAAATTAAATTTGTAGGAACATCATGGTTGTGTAACTCCTGAGTAGTAAGCAACTGATACAGGCCCTGCACCGAGTAACCACCACTAGGATCAATCCTCCACTGCCAATGGATTGAAAAATCATGATGCAGAGAAATGTCATGAAATAAAATCCTGCACTCCTCTAACATCTCCTCCTCCCACGCCCACAACCTACGTCGCCACTGTCAGCCTACCCCCACCATCCCCCTAACCCAAATCACACATCACGGCCACCATAATCGACTTATTCTCCACCAAATCAAACAAACGCCTAAACCTCCTACGCAAAGGTTGACCTCCCAAACACGAATCCGTCCAAAAAAGGTATCCCTCCCATTACCAACATTCCTCCCAATACTCTCCTCGAACCACTGATAAGTGCTAGAAAGTGTTAATTTTATGATATATATCAAGCACTTTTGGTTACTTGTTTTACAAGTTATCCAAGGAAAAACCAAGAAATAATGAGAAAATACATTTTTATACTCCTTGTATCTTACTTAACCCAATTGTGCAAGGAAAGAATAAACAAGACAAGAATCAAAGAAAGAAACACAAAAAGAGGAGCAAAAGGATAGTCCGAGCGACAAATGTCGCTAGGGCGGGAAGTAGAGTTTCAGGTATGTCTCCCAAGCGACAAATGTCGCCCTGGCAAGAAGTAGAGTTCCAGGGACTATGTTTTTGAAGACCATAGTTTGCCCTGGCGAAAAATGTCCTGCCTGGCGAGCTAAGGCGGTTTAGAGCAAGTGGATGGTGCATGGCAGAAATCCACTGGCAAAGAAAGGTCATGTCGCTATGGCGACAAAATCCTATCGGGGGAGATCATAAAATTCTGCATAAGTAGAAAAGCCTCTCTTCTCATTTCAGAAACATTATTATTAGATATTATGTCATTTTAGGGATAGAGAAACAGGGAAAAACACAGAGATACCCTCAATGAGCAAGGAGCACAAGGATTGAAGGGAATTACAAGATCATTGAGACATCATGGCTTGCTTCAATTCCATCTCTTCTTTTCTCTTTGTAAGGTTACCATAACAATGAGTAGTTAGACTCTTTTTGTTGGGATTAAATGTAATCAACTCTACTAGTATGTATTCCCTTTGTTATGATGTTGTTTGATTTTAATTATCTCATGATGTTGAGGTTATTCTTGTTTTCCATTACAATCTTATGGGTTTGAATTGTCATTGAAAAATACTTTTTGAATCTAAGGTTAGAATAATCTTCTATCAAAGCTTTTGTTCTAGACATGAAATTTAGGTTTTGATAATCACTTTGAATATTGGAACCCAAAGCTTTTGCATTGTTTAATAGTTCGGGAAATCGACAATACAACGATGCAATCGACTATTGGATCGTTTAATAGTTTGGGAAATCGACGATTGAACGACCCAATAGAAATCACAACATCATTTGGATACGAATGATGTTGCTGAGCAATATGTGATAATATCGACTGATAATTAGAATCTGCAACACTAATCCGAGAATATGTATAAGTAGGTTGATGGAGTTTAATCCCATCATAATCATTTCCCTGTTAACTCTCAAACCTATTATAATTTCGTAGTTTTATAGCTTACGAAACGAAACAATCTTGAAACCCTTAGCTCAGAACGGTATCGATTGTTGAACAGTTTATAATATCGCAACAGTCCCTGTGGAGACGATAACACAAAAATACTTACTTTTGATACAACATCAAAATTGCGCCGTTGTCGGAGAGATCATAAAATTCTACAAACGTAGAAAAGCCTCTCTTCTCATTTCAGAAACATTATTATTAGATATTATGTCATTTTAGGGATAGAGAAACATGGAAAAACACATAGAGACCCTCAATGAGCAAGGAGCACAAGGATTGAGTGACTAATATATATTAAAAAAAAGTGAATAAATTTTAAAAGTAAAAAATAAACGGGACAGATCGGGCTAGCCCATGGCCCACACATGCCGGGCCGGGCTCTAGAATATGCGACCCAATTATAATTGAGTCGGACCGGGCTGGCCTATTTATGTAGTCGGGCCTCTTGGGCTCGGGTCGGGCCAGCCCATTTGACACCTCTAACCACCACCACCAACCTCTCAAATGTAATATTTATTTAGATCAGAAATTCAGCTAATCAACACTATCAATTAACTATTTAAATCCTTAATTGATAAGTACAAGTTTTTCTTTTCTCCCTCTCTTCTCTCTTCGTATCTCACTTGTGAATCCGAAATTCACAATTGGTTTTTTTTTTTTAGTTTTCTCCATTTCTTAGCAATTGGGTCTGTGAATTTTGATAAAAAAATTGGGTATTGGAAAGATTAAGATAAGGTGTTGAAGATTCTGATAAGAGCCAATATATATTTTCAAAGAAAACGGTAGGTTGTTAAAGAAGGCTCGAGAGCTAGCAATTTCTGGGTTAATTTATTATACTTTTTGTACTTATTAATGGATGATGTATTGGCTGAATAAAAATTTAAATGAAGAAGGTAAATTAATGCCTAAAATCATGGCTAAATTACTGCCTACAAGTTTTTTTTTGACAGAAAATGCCCAGAGTTAATGTACAATATTAATGTCCAGAATAGGGTTTATACAATCAGCGGTGCGATAATATCCCTCTTTGAAGTGAATTTGGGAAGATTTATTAGCTATAAATTCAATGTAATTCTAAAGTTTCGATTTGTTTACTTCTCAGGTGTTAGTTTTAGTGTGGAGGGATTATAGTAAGATCGGTGGTCTTCATCAATCTCATGGTAACACATGTTATTTTTGTTATACAAAAAAAAATCAATCTTTTATAATGTCTCCTACCGTAGGAAACCTATTCAAATTTCCTACCGAAAACGGCGCCGAGGTTAAAAGACTAAGCTCATGCCACCGAGTTAGCACCTCAAATGCACTTGGTTAGTTAATTTGTTAGTTTGATGGTTGGTTAAGTACTTAAGTTCAAAAAAATGCTTAAAGTACAGAGCTTGTATTCATTTTTCAACAACTTTCTATATGATTCCTTTTGAGAATTCTCTCTCATTTTCAAGATCACAACCTTCCAAATTCAATTTACTCCATGGTTCTTTCCACAATTCTAATGAAAATGCTTTGTTACCGAAATTGTATGATAGCTTGTATTGGAGATAGTTTAGCATTTTTTTTGTAACAAGTTTAACCAAAATTATAAAATTGAATCGCTTATGAAGTTGAGGAAAATTGTATAAATTCAAAATATATTAGGTGCAATCAATATATATGCATTGCCACTGCCAAATAGAAGCTTTTTGATACAATGTAAATTAGAGCAGTTTTAAAGGTACCACATGTGTCTCATCATAGAAGGTGCAGGTATCAAATAATTGATACATATGATGATGAGAGAACAAAATCATGAAGGGAAGGATAGATCAGGGGCTAAAAGCATATTCTACCTTTGAATATTGCAAACTTTTGCACAATTTGGAATATAATTGCAGATAGAATATGTGAAGGACGGTTTGCACTCATTAGAAGGCCTTAATTGTTCGATATTAGTGTTTTCCCTTTCACACGGTTGTGGTCCCTTATTTGCTGGGCATGATCATATCATATAGTATACTTTATTACATTTTCATTTACATGCACATCCTACATGCACACTATACATTACTGCAACACGTGAAAGAAAAAAAAAATTGTGCAGTTATTGTGCATTCAATTATCTTTTTTTTTTTTGTGAATTTGTCGTAGAATATTCTGCAAAATGGTTCCCTTTTGTGTAACATATTTATTATCCTATACTTCTACTATTCTTATGACATTTTAAAATAATGAATCAATTCAACCTATAACATAATTTTCCTATGTAATTAACTTTGCTATTCAAACTCAAGTTTGAGGGAGGCCATTAAGAATAGCGATTGTTTCAATAGTGGTAAAACCCATATCAATGGTACAAATACCAGTTGAATTCAATAGTGCATGTGGATGGAGACAGGGATTTATATGCATATTCTTAAGGTTAACTTACCACCTCACCATATATTATTATACCAGTAAAGATAGAATCTAGATGTTTTTTGCATTTAAATAAAAATAAAGAGAAATAAAGGAAGAAAAAGAGAAGACATGAAGAATCAATCGTGTACATATATAATTTATTTTAGACCAAGTTAAAGGATCACCAGAAAGATTGTGCCAACTTTTATATAAACTTTTCTTCACAATGGCTACAACTAAGAAGCAAAATTATGTGCATAGGAAAGTGCTGATAGCCATGAAACTTTAGACTAGAGCAGCATTAAATTTAGAGCTGAACTTTTATTGACTCTTAAAGCTACCCATAAATCATAGAAGAATCTTGCCAATTTTCATAAACCCCACCCAAAATACAATACCTCATCTTTAGCGCAAGCTTTAAATGTTCATGCATTAGTTAATCTCAATTATTTTTTTAAGAAAATCATCCCAATTAATCATGCAAGGATTTCAGTTACAATACTTGAAACTGGGTTGGTTCATATTCAATTGAGTATTGCTATTTCTCGCGAGTTTATTTGTCGTGAAATTTACTAGCGTTGGATTTACTACAAGAATCGTAAAAGTTGTTGAGCTCTTGGTTTGGTGGAACACACGTGACTCGTAGTTGATAAATAGCCTATCGACCTAGTTTGTGATCCATTCGGTGTAAAAAACTGTCACGATATCCAACATTTTCCTATTCAAAATCGATTTGTATGGTGAAGTCTCTACGTCGTTTATGAACTCATTTTTATATTCATAACTCGTCCAACATGGCGATTTTAGCACATCTTACCCCGCCTAGAATTGAACATTTAGAGCACAACCCAAATGACATCACAATAGATGTTGATCCAACGAATTTTAAATAGACTTTGATAATATCTTAGAATTTGAACTAACTCGACATTTATAAAATTGGTTTGATAAGGTGAGGCCTAGCCAAATACTTAGATGTCCTAAAATTTGAGTCACCATGATAAGATGTTCAATTTAGTTCAAAAAAAATGATTAGATGTTCAATTTTTGGCATCGAGGGTGTGTTAAAAACCCCCCACACTAAAGCCTAATTACATACATTAATTTCTTAAAGACATAGCTATAAAATAAACCTTTAAATAGGTCTATTGGTCATACTAAACTTGTAAAAAGGTCATACTCAAGCCTGTATATTATGATAACACTTGATTAAGAGAATTAAAAACTTAACAAGTGTTGGAGAGTTCAGGGAACATTGAAAATAACATTGGGCAAAACCTTAAGGCATTAATTATGGTTCATTTATATATATTCAACATTTCTTTCATTTTTAGCTGATGTAGAACTAATCATTCACAAGTGATTTTTAGCAATCTCCACACTGGAATCTTAAACTCGCTTCAAGAGCGTCAATGAGTTAAAAGTCAAGGACCTCTAAGAGACATTGACACCACATCTTTAATTACTAAATCTCAAGGCATGCGTAAATGCGTCATATCTCTTATATATGCAACATTTTTCTATTTCTAATCAATGTGAGACTTTCCTTTAAAAAAAATCTATGTGAGTCTTAATCATCATTCACACTTCATTTCCAACGAGTTTGTCTTATATCCATCGAGAAGATAATATAACTAACAAGTGTCATAAGGGCACTTAATGATAAGTTCAAAAAAATTAAATTTTATCTTGAAAATGGTGCATTTAACATCTCTAAACTTTAAAAATTGACTCTTTTTTTACCTTGAATTTATCCCTCATTTTCATTCTTAGCTTCTTAATAAATGCCCTTTTTTTTTACCTTGAATTTAACCCTATCAATGGAGTAACTTCTACTAACTTAGTAGTACTGATCGAACAAAATCCCTTCTTTTAGTGTTGGAAGCATCAATCCAATCATGAGGACACATCATAGTATATGCCATCAATTAACTTTTCTTCCTTCTTTTATGATTTCGAACAAATGAAACTTTCACGAGAATTCATATGAATTTAAAAGAGATCAAATTGTAGAAATAAGTGCCATGCATATACCGTTCAAAATAAAAAGTAGCATGCATATACTTTGAAAATAATAAACCATGCTTATGTATTTCTAAAGCAAAGCAAGTTTGATCAGTAGATTCATGTTCCCTACTTATTTAGAAAAGAAGGCTTTAGTACTTTAGACAAGAGCATCATACTGAAGCATTGCACCAAGATTTACTCACATAGATATATAATTAGACTTTCAACAGTTGTTTGTTTAACATTCTTATTTAATTTTCTGTTAAAAAAATCGCTTGGGAAACATACATTAGCGATTATGAGCATAATAGAATACAAACTAATATAAAGAAAATTAAATACAAGCTTTTTCACCTTAACACTCCACACATGTTTCTTTTTGTTTTCTAAAGATGATTAGACATTGTTTTTCTTGATTAAAAACTCTATGAACTTGGTTCAATGTTCATGATGCATAGCTGTTGTTGTGGGTGTGGGGGTGAGGTACTCTGCTTTCTTGGTCAAAGGGAGGTTTGTTGCATACTTATGCCATTAATTAATCCTAATGGACCTAAACCTAGTCACCAGGGACCCAATACTAAAGTGGATACTACCAAAAATAAAAACTATTTATTTTCTCACCCTGCTCTCTTCTCAATCACCCTACTGCATTTCAAAAATGTCAATTGAGTTTTCAGATTATATAATCTAAAATGTGGTTTTCCCTATATTTTGGTGAAAAAAAAATGCATTTTTCACCAATTCATATCCTTCAAAAAAAAAAAAACTTGAGATTTTATAATCCAAACACCCCGTATAGACCCTACTTCGAAGCATGAATAGGGTGTGTTCCTTTTTTATACACCCTCTAGTGCCAAAAAATTCAGGGGAATACAAATGTTCAGATTATATAATATGAATTGTGTCAACACCAAGACTAAGCTTGTTTCTAACAAGGATAACCATTTTAACCTACATTCTTGTGTTTTAGGTCATTGTTAGTTGTTCTCACTATTTCCAGTCAAAAATTTGATTTTCCAACTACTTGATCGGATTGCTAAGAAACTTGCACAAAACATCAAAATAAAAAATTAAGTAATAAAACTCTCATAGAAGGGACTACGCCCCTCAAAATCCAAAATTTCATCATTTAAACCTATTTTTAAATTTTTTTTACTTTTCATATTCTTAGAAAAATCCGAAAACATTTGCATTAACGAGTACCCATAATAGCAAGATCTTTTTCACCCTACATTAAATGTAAAGTGTATTTTTACAACAAAAAAAAATGATTAGTCAAACACAGAATAAGAAGACACACTTAAACAAAAATATACACGTTATATTTTTTAGGGATTAATATCAAAACTCATTATATTTGCAAGGTCATTTGTCTTTTTAAGCTTATTTTCTATTATGATTTATGCAATTATTGTATTTCTTTTGTTATATTTGGTAGTAAAAAATGTATTTGAAATCATCTCACTTCATTTCACCGTATACCACCAATTCAGACATATCCATGTAGATGAGATGAATTTCACCACATAACTATTGGGGAATTTCTTTTCTCACACTCTCCATTTCTCGTGCACCCTTCGAAATTTCATATTCTCATGAAAAATCCGGGATGTTTTTTTTTTGAATTAGCTTTATTTGATTAAAAAAAATTACGATCTTTTTATATTTTTATAGGTTTTATCTTTTTTTTACTTTGTTCTTTGGTTGTTTTTAAAAAAAACAAACTTCACAACTGCTGAAATGGAAGGAGGTTGCAATTGTGCTTGTATATAATCATGTTCAAATTACATGATCTGAACCTTTTTTTTTTTAAATTATATAATCTGAACCGGAGCAAAATGAGAATATTGGAGGGCACGTGAGAAGAGATAAGGGTGGGAAAAGAAATTTCTTAACTACTGAGTGAAAAAACACATGTAAGTCTTAGACAATTGCTTTTGTGACATTCAGAAGTTCTTAACAACACAAGTAAATTACTAAAATACCTCCAGCGGTAGTTAACTACCGTTGGGTTATAACTAGAAACTCAACCGCAGTTAACTGCCGCCGGATTTTTTGGTCTTTTACTTATATTCCCTGGACATTTTGAATGTCAGAAAAGCACCACTCTAGGCCTTATTCCCCTCAACTTTGTTATGGCCCATACAAATGATGAAGCTCAAGACCAAACAAAAAGAAAAAAAGAAAGAAAGAAAAAAACCACGATTTTGGTGTCTTCACTCTCCACACATCCCTCACTGGAGAAGCTTGTTCCACTTTCTATCTATCTCCACCCAAGTGGTTCAAGTTTCTGGGTAATTATTATCAGGTAAAGCTCACAAACAAGTTTCAAGCATTTGTTTTTCTGCATATATCAATGTATTTGTTCATTCATTGGTAGCTTTTGCTGCCACGTTTATTGTTATGGACATTGTTTCTCTGATACTGTTTTTGATTTTTGTTAATTCAATTTAATTAAGAATAAAATTGTGATCTATGAAAATGATAGTATAAGTGAATGCTTTAGAATTATTTGATATAATGACCCAAAGAACTTTTGTTGGGCATGTTCAGAATCATGTGGTTGATGATGCCTATGAATTGTTTGATATAATGCCTGAAAGAAGATTTACAATGAATGTGTTCAGATTTTTTGTTTTGATTATCATGGTTATGAGAGTCTTATCTAATTGGTTATGTGCACGCAGGCGTTTTTTTTTTCCTTCGTTTATTAAACTTTATATTTTAATGTTTGCTTCGATTAACGTCGATATGCATCTATATCTTTACTTCTCAGATACTGTGATATTCACTTGATATATGAAATTTAAGAAGTTTATTTGCTTTGGTATGCCTCCTGCACCTTCAAGGACACATTGAGGAGTGGTTACGTGACAATATTGAATATTTTCTTCCTCCCGATGTCATTCATCATCCAAATATGGTTTATGATAGAACATTATGGTGTAATTTGATCGATGTACCCGACCCCACTTAGTGGGATAAGGCTTGATTTCTTGTTGTTGATGTCATTCATTAATAAATTTGTTTCAAATTTACCGAGTACATAATCACTAGATTTAGAGGTTTTGTCTTCATTTAAAACAGAAATGTCCTGATAATATATCATAGCCACTTTCTTTCAATAATTTTATTGTAATTATGTTGAGTGTGTAAACTCCAATTGTAACTTTAAGATGTTTAAGGAAATTTAACAATGGATGATCATGCACTTGTAAATGTAATACACTGCAAAGCATGTATAGTAAAAGGCTCATAAAAGAGAACCACTTCTCATTGAAAAAAATTTGTGGACAATTTAGTCTATTGAATTGAATTCCTAGTGTATAATTTTTCTACTCAGTTGGTGTATCTTGCATCATATTTATCTCTGATATTCTTGATGGTATAATTTTTTGTTGGCCTGAAATGTAGTATTTTACATTTATCAACTTTGCTTGACTGAGTATCTTTCTGATTTGACCTTGCTGATTCTTGATAGAAGAAAGGCAAATGACGCATTCAATTAGCTTGATCTCTATAGGCCTCGGATTCAGTCAAATTCCAAAAACTAAAGTCGGTGTATGTGGAAGGGTCAATCCAAGATCTTCAGCGCGGCTTCGGATTCAGGCTGTGCAAGAAAACGGTGGATCAAGGAGACTAGTGGACATTATTAGACTCGTGCCTGACCTCTCAAAGAATTACTTTAGGAGGCCTTCTCGCAGGACTTTGTTTGGTGGAATCGCCTTGTTGGGTGGATTTTATGTTGCGCAAACGATCTCACTCTCTTTTGGAGCTCTAGCAGTCAATGATGTCATTGCTGCAGTGGTATGTGTTCTTCTTACTGAGTATGTGACTAAGTTCTATTACAGCCGGCCAAAAATTACTTTCCCTGTTGCTCTTCTCAACAATTTCAAAATGGGTTTCACTTATGGACTTTTCATCGATGCCTTTAAGCTTGCAAGTTGATCCTCAACATCTAAACGCAATTTTCAAGACTCCTGCCCTCTAAAATTGGTTTGGTTTTGTTTGATCACCAAGCTTGTACATGCTGGAACTATTTAACATCTAAATGCAACTTTTCAAGATACATATTTACATGATAGCTATCCATATTTGGTCTCGTTGTGTTTAACCACCAAGCTTGTACATGTTAATGGCTCTAGAACTGTCCTCTGATTTGTTGTATATCAGCTGGAATAACTGCTATAAATTATATCAATTTGTTTTCCTTATATTTCTTCCATTTTCATTTCTAGTGATTTGTTGAGCTGATGTAGTCTTTTCTCTATTCTTCTGTACCTATTAGGTTCTAAAAAATTGCACCTCTTTACATTTGTGTTACAAAAGTTTAGTCATGCGCCAATGACCACATTTGAGAGGTATCTTCCGGTTGATGCTTATGCTCACACAATGCTAGCAATACACTTGTTATGATTAATTTATTTTTCAAAAGATTAATAACATACTTGTGGGATCAATTTCAGCTATACATTTGGCCAAATGCTAGCAATACACTCAAATCATGCATGTTTTTGAGATTCCATTTCAGCTATACATTTGGCCAAAAAGCCTACATCCCATAAGAGATCGATTGTCATTTCATTCGAGAGCATGTGAAAACCGGCTTCGTTAATATTGTGCATGTTAAATCAGAACAGTAGCTTGCAGATTCACTTACTAAAGTATCAATTGCATTGAGATATTTAAATATAATTGGCTTGCCGACAAGGCTTTCGGTTAGAGTTAGTTTTTGTGACATGACACTAATTCAGTTAGTTGTGATTCACTTTGTATATATAACAGTGAACTAGCATGTAATCTTTTAGGTGTTTCATTTCATCCTCAATGAAATCAGTTATTTTCACTCCCAAATCAGTTATTTTCTAAAAACATAAAAATGACCATCATGAAATTGATGACAAAACAAAGAAGAGCATATGTAATGGATATAGAAAGAAAGGGTACTCCATGATATCATTTGCAATCAGGTATACATTTAACGTTTGTACAGAATCAAATTTCCAAACTCCCTTCCGCTAGTAAAGACTAAAGATTCTTCATAGCTCCTTCATCACACTGCAACAATTTTATAACATCGTTATGGTATAGTCTTAAAGAAAGCAAATATGTTAGTTAATAGGTATCAACCACACTACAAAATCAGTTTAAGAACCTTTTCGGAGAAGTTTGTGTTTCTGTTTTTCCTGTCATGAACCACACAAAAATATGGTAGAGAAGCTTTATTGATGAAACCTCTCTTCATTTTCTTCAACTCTACTTATATGGTGAAATCAAACTGTGATACATTTTAACTTCTAAAAATATAAAAATGACCATCATGAAATTGATGACAAACCAGAAAGCTTCTAAAAATCAAGATAGAATTAATCATCAGATACAGCTGACATCACTTCCTTAAGTTGTGGAGAATGAGACATCAGATATAGCTGACAAAGTTATGAGTAAACTCTTCAAGAACTTTAGGTTTAACATGCATATGATTCAATTATTAATACAACAGTAACATGGAGATGTTACTTATTTGATCAGGTTGAGAAGTTAAATGATGAAAGAAATTGAAGGAAAGGAATGCTTATCATTTGTACCAAACTTCAGCTTCACTAGCTCCTCCAATCTACAAAAGTGAAGTTTCAGGTGCTAGTTTTATCATGAAAAAACCTTAGAATGTTAATGTTCAACAGGTAATGAAAGGACATAAGTAAGCATGGTCAACTTAAGTAATCATATGCACCATAAGCACATCAACACCACCAGACAACTTTTTTCTTTGGTATTGGAAAACTGTGTTGAACTCATTTTGCTTTACTTGAGATCATAAATAAATAACTCAACTGTTTTTGGCATGAGGTATTGTGGTTCATCTAGGAAGCCAGAAATAGAATGTATTTTGTCAAATCAAGTGACGGTGGTCATGTAAAAGTAGATGGTTTTTAGTAGGGTAAAGAGTGTTGTTTGTCTCTATTATTATAAATGCTATGTTGATCTTATAGCTTCTTTACTAAGAATGTAAGCTTGGACATCTTGAGGTTGGATTGGGTGTGTAATTTATACTGGCGCTGTCTTGTATTTCTCTTTATTGTTTTGTTGTTAAAAAACTAGATTGTACTAAAACTATGTTACTATATAATTGTTCTCTTTCGATGAAAAGGTGGATAGAAAAGTAATTATAGTAAAGGGTTACAGTCATCTATTATCTTATGGAGTATGATTTTATTTTGCCATGTCACTTGAATGATGAGGTATTATAATAAAAAATAATTCATCCATTTCTTGTATCTTACCGATTATTCACCAAAACTTCTCTCGTCCCTACCATAGTTTTAAAACTCGGCTCGGCCATTGACTCGGCAGGGGTACTGGGTCGATGGGTCAATGGTCGAACCATTGGGTCATCGGTTGAACCGCATGACTGAATCGGATCAACTCGGATGACTCGGTAA
>Ga0228710_1004173_pt1 | contig 22809 bp, 16 predicted proteins | sample MedpolnodulmetaG_FD_177995 | JGI IMG/M metagenome (GOLD analysis project Ga0228710, IMG submission 177995) | Root nodule microbial communities from Medicago polymorpha collected in Santa Monica, California, United States - pink nodules | ecosystem: Host-associated > Plants > Roots > Nodule...
AAAAACACGAAGAATATATTTATCCGAAACCCTAGTTCTGATATCATCTGAAACCCAAAAACCATCTCCAAAGCTGCCAATGAAAACGAAGAATACCTTCAAAAACAAAAAAAAAACCACGAAGAATACAACTTCTTGTCTCAAATCTTCTTCACAACAATTGGTTGAGGAAGAAAAATATCTATATTTACCTGATGAGTGCTGGGAATGTATCTTCAGTTTCATCATCGACAACAGAGTCATCATCCACGACAATTGCTTGAAATCTCTCTCCCTCGTCTCCAAGCAGTTCCTCTCCATTACCAATCGTCTTAAATTGTCACTCTGTGTCCAAGAAAAAACACGCCCTTTCCTCAAACGCCTCCTCAAAAGGTTTACCAATCTAACCTCCCTCAACCTCAGGCTCAAATACTTTGACCTTGACCTTGACTATCTTCTCTGTCAAATTTCAAATTTCCCATTAAAACTCACATCCCTCAGACTACCCTACCGACACGGTGGCACCTTTCCCATAAATGGGTTGCAAGTTTTCTCCCAAAACATTACAACTTTGACCTCTCTCACTTGCCCCTACGTGTTATTTGATAACAACGACCTGATACTCTTTGCTGATTGTTTCCCATTGCTCAAAGAACTCAACCTCATTCACCCTTTGTTCAAGTATCGATCTAATTTCATTAATGGAATTCACTATCTGTTATCCAAGTGTCAATGTTTACAACATATGGATCTTGAGTTCGATTATCATCTAAAGGATCAACATGTCGTTGAGTTGTCTTCTTCTATGGGTAATTTGGTGTCTCTAAGCCTTTATTCATGTTTGAATCTCACAGAATCAGCCCTGTTTTCACTCGTTAGAAATTGTCCTTCACTTAGTGAGATCAAAATGAAAAGAACAAATATTGGGAAAGAGAGTGTAGGGCATTCTAATTCTTTGGTTGAGTTTGGTGTATACCCTCAATTAAAGTCTCTTTATTTGGATTACAATTCTTCGTTAAGTGATGAAATAATCATTTTGTTTGCTTCCATTTTCCCCAATTTACAACTACTTTATTTGACGGGTTGCCATCAAATATCTGAAGGTATTTGTCACGTTTTATGGAAATGTTGTAAACTTAAACATTTGAAATTAGCCTCTTGTAAAAAAGTGAAACTACATGGAATGAACTTCAAAGTTCCCAAGCTGGAGGTGTTGGACTTGTCAAATACAAGCGTTGATGATGAAACTCTTTATGTGATCTCAAAGAATTGTTGTGGGCTTTTGCAACTATTCTTGTACGATTGTGACAATGTCACACAGGAGGGAGTGAAACATGTGCTAGAAAAATGCATACAACTGAGAAAGATTTATAAGTGACAAAAATAAGGAACTCATCTTGCATAGTGGATGCCTTCTTTGCTAGTTTGAAGTAAGTTGTTTTGTTTTTTTAGACAGATTAATTTCCTTCATTGAAAACTTCAGTCTGAAATATATTTTGCTTTCATGATATAATTTGTGGGTTTTAGATTCTAAACAAGACTTGTTAAATAAATTACATAGAAATTATGGAAACAAACCTGAAAGAGGTTACAAACATGATATACTTAAAATTACCTTATTTTGAAATGTAGTTTAATTATGTCGAGTTTTGGATTCCATGTAAACTGGTTAACTTTTATTTTTCTGCAACTGGTAATGGTCCAAAGGGAATGAAAAAGTGAATAAGTTGAGATATTTCTATGGGACAGTGTTAGCTTTATTTACTCTGAACGTTAAACATACTAAAGTTGGAACCCATGTTCTGCGTGATGAAAATTGGAAAAGCTTTAAACAATTTGAATTAGGGAAGATTTCTGGTTCTGATTGGTCTTTTTTTTTGTGCAGCAGTTATTCATATTGCTTCTTGGTGAGAGTGTTTACTACTGTTGTGGTTCTGCAGCTTTGATTTTGCTTCAGGTCAGGACTTTTGGTGGGGATTTTTTGCGGTTCGAGTGTTATGTTTCGGTTCTGGTGCTGCTGTTGTTTCTGGAATCGGAACTGCAGTTTTATGCTCATTTGATTGAAGTGTGTTTGTATCAGTTTTGGGATCTAGTGTTCTGTTTTTTGGTTGCTACTGCTGTCCTACTTTTCTCATTTTTCCATTCATATTTTGCGCGTATCTAGGTAAATCTTGTGCTCGGGTGCATGATTTTAGTTTGTTTCATTAGCTTATTTCCAAGTCTAGTGTTTTGTTTTTGGGTTGCTACTTATATCCTTCATTTATGATATTTCCAATCATTGCCTTTGCAATTTTGTTTGTTCAATTTATGAACTATTAATCAAAGTTCGTTTTTTTTGGTTAGGTTTTCTTGGTATTTTTTTTACAATCCTACATAGCTAGTCAATTGCTCTCATGACATGCTAATGCTTCCAACCACCTAATTTAACTTCGATATTAGTTTTACGGATCGTGCTATGATGCACAAGTGAAAAACGTATTATTGTATCAATCACAAATTTGTTTCCACCACCGAAACAATGAGACTCAGACTTAAATGATCCATTGGTGGATATCACTATTTTAATCAAATTTATATCTATCACTATTCAAATCAAAACTAATAAACCATCTTCTTCATAGTTGCAAGCTTGCATTATAATTATAAAATCAGAGCAATACGACAAATGAATAATCTTACATACCTAAAATTATCATCAAACTGCATGTTTATTTTTCTATCAACATAACCAGCAGCTACTGCAAGCTGCTTTATGACTATTGGAGGAGTGAGTGAGTAAGATAAAAGAGAGTAATTACAAACATGTTCTAGTTTGTACTACGACATCAATGCTACACACTTTGATGATACAAAAGAAATTGGGGTTATTCGGAAAGCCATACGGAAATCATATTCAGAGCACTCAAATTTCTCCTGGCAAAAGTATAACATTTCGAGTACATACCGTGTGTTATAATGTCTTGCGTCAACCATGAGTGCACATACTTAATTCACCAACAACAACTTTCACATCCATATCAGCAACACAAAATTCACCAACTCATATTTAATATAAGAAGTTTTCTCTCTCTCTCTCTCTCAAACTACATTAAAAATTTGAGATGACATCACTGACCTTGAGTCAATTGAAGGATAAAAACTGATATTCTAGATGTCTCCATTTTTTCTATAGCAATAACCCAAGATAGATTTTATTTAAGTGCAATCAATAAAACAAACAAAAGGGAGAAACTTCATGTAGACTTTTTCTTTGGGTAACCATGTTATTGATCTAAGAGTATGATCAATTTAACTTGGAGATCCTAATATTTGTATACAATATTTCTCTCTAATAACACGTCAAGGGTATGAATCTAGATAAATTTTATCTATGTCATTAGAAAAGGAACACAGATATCAGACCCCAAAACAAAAACAACATTAGCAACATATGATTCAGAAGAGGAATAAGAAAACAAGTTTGAACAACTCTATAGAGTATAAGCTGTTTGTGCTCATATTGTAGCTTTTGATGCCAGTGTCAAGGTTACTCTTGACAACAACACCTCTCATCCATCTATGCCGCAGCCTGTAACTACCAACTATGATAGTTTGACAAGTGACAAGCTCCCTTCAAACCAAAACTTGGTTCTTGCCTCCAAACCCTCTCTCCACTCTGCTGCAGCTCTTAAGAGTGTGCAAATTCTCTCCAAATTTTGGGGGGATGTAGTTGTGGAAGAGGACAATGATGAAGCCGTCACATCAATCTTTGAGCAGCAGTATCCAAGTCTGCCAGAGAGCACTAAGGCAGATAAAAAGCAGAAGAAGCAGGTGAACAAAGTGAAGCCTACTAGCTTCAACTCAGCCGGCATGAGGACCCGTGCCCAAAAGGGTACCTCCAAAGCTGCCTTGCCATATACCAAATAGTCGGTTCAAATCTTTGTGAACTTGGGTGTTTAGCTAGTATCTTCTGCCATTTCTCTATTGTTGTTCTTTTAACAGTTTCATTGTTAGTTTATTTCATTGAGGATTTGCACAAGCTTTCCTTGTTATAGATCTCTGTGATGTAATGTTTTGCACCTTCTTTTTGGTTTGATGTAAGCACTTTTGTTGTTAAGGGTTCTGGCCTTCTCTAGGTCTTTTATAGTATTCCTTTGCTTGATCAAAAAAAAATAAGCTGTTCAAATTTAAGACTAGGGTGGTACTATGCTAAGTTGAAGTAATCAGGTTGAATCAAATAAAAATCAGCAGATTAGACAAAAAAGTGTAGACAAATGTAGGGTTACCTATACTTTATTTTTTTGTTTGATAATGAATTCCGTGAAATGTATCAACCTTAGTCTAGGTCCAGGTTAAAATAGGCACCTCAGTTTGAACATCACTTTTCCCTTAAATATTTTTGGATGGGGCCTTCAATAGGCACATCAGTTTTTTTTTTTAAAAAAAAGTTTAAGTTTGAGTTATTTTTCTTGCTTGAGTTTGATATCATCGGCGTAGTAATATTATCTCACTTGTCACAAAAATGTCAAATGTTTCAGACTTAGAAGAAAAAATTTCATCTCAACCACACAGGAGAATTTTCTGTTGAATGGCTTAGTGACTTTGATCTCATGGAAAAGTTGAGAAAATCTGTTTTTCCATTTGTGGACTTGAGTTACCAAGGAAAAGTTGTGTAACTAAAATGCTAAGTATTTTTCGAATGCAGCTTTAATATGATAACTTTTCTATTTTAGTTACTTCACAAAGGTTTTGGTGTCGTTACAGAGTCTGTAATATTACTTGAGTTACTTTACATCAGAAATAATGAAAGAGTATTGTTTTGTCTACTTTTTTAGGTTGTTTAGTTGGAATCTTTCGTTATTTACGAGTACAATATTACATTACAATTTATGGGGCTGCTGTTTGGTACTTTCAATTGAGACAATTATTTGAAAAGAAGCCTTTATGAGTTCTTAGGTGTCTGTCTCATTTCCTAAAAATGCTTGACTAGTTTATTGATAATAGCTTCAAATACTTTGAGAGTTATCTATATTATGGAAAATGGATAGAATTATAACATTGCTTTCATTACGGCAAATGATACTACTATTTCCTATAAAATAAAAGCTTTCAAATTGTTTTCATAAGCTTGGATTTCTCAAATTGTTTTCCCAACTACTAGTTATATTCAAATTGAATTACAAATAACAGTTACTTTACTTTAGGAAACTGCTGAAATAATAATAACCTGACAATTGAACTTTATTTGCGGACTTTTTTATTTTCTGTTGGAATATGGAATTAGGAAGCATGCATAAGCTAGGTCTCAGCCTCCCTATGTTGTAGAATGGATGTTGTGAGCTAAAACTACAAATATGAGGTCTTTAAATTCAAGTTAGGTGGTTGGAATGAGAGATGAATTCACAATTATTTTTTCCTGTAATAGATTGACCGGACAATTCTCTTTGATGTTGATTAGTGCGTGGATATAAATTTTGTGTGACCTAATGGAATAGGCTCTCATATTTAATATTGATAGAAAAAAGACGGGGGAGGATAAAATAAAATAAAAAAAGAATATTCAATTTCTTATTGTGGTATCATTAGAGGTGAAATCTTAAATTCCCTCAAATTGATAAATGAAAAAAACCAAATTAAAATTTTGTAATTTATTAAAGAGAAATTCTACATCAGTTTTTGTTCGAATCATATTTTCATAGGTGGTTCTTGAAATCATATTTTCATATTTCTTTTTGATTTTAAGGTGAATTCTGTTCAAATCATCCATCCCAAATCAATTGTAGATTTTCCGATTTTCAATTTCGGTAAAAAGTTAAATATGAATGTTTACCAAAATGTTAAACATTTTATATTCCTTAGTCACAAACAAGAAAATTGACCAAGATGTCTGATGTTTGTCATTAAGAGATTCTTTTATTTTTTTTTAGGGAGTTTGTCATTAAGAAATCAAAATTAAATTTTCGTTTGAGGAAAGAGATCAAAATTATTCGTATTGATCGAGGTGCAAAACTGATTCTTTTTATAAACAATTTTGTTATTTTAGAATTCTTTTTAATTTTAAATTAAATGATTTTAGAACAAATAAAACTGTTTTACTTGTATTGATCGAGGTGCAACAGTGATTTACTTACAAGAAATTGAGTCCAAAACAAAAAGCCCACTTGCTTGTATATATAAACTACCACTGTTCTGTTCTCATCGAAAATCCTCAAACATCATCAAAACTGCCAATGAAAATGAAGAAGATAACTTCTCTCGGATCTTCTTCACAGCAATTAGTTAACGAAGAAACATGTTTGACCTCTCTCACTTGTTTTAGCATGTTTCACTACAACGACTTGTTACTCATTGCCGATTGTTTCCCATTGCTCAAAGAACTCAACCTCGAATACCCTTCGGTGAAAGATGAAACTAATTTCATTCATGGAATGCACCGTCTGTTATCCAAGTCTCCATGTATACAACATTTGGAACTTCGTCGCACTTATTTTCTAACGGATCAACATGTTGTTGAGTTGTCTTCTTATATGGGTAATTAATTTGGTGTCTATAACCTAAGTGCATGTTGGATGCTCACAATATCAGCCTTGATTTCCCTCGTTAGAAAATGTCCTTCACTTAGTGAGATCAAAATGGAAGTCACAGATATCGGCAAAGAGAGTGCAGGGCATTCTGATTCTTCGGTTGAGTTTGGTGTATACCCTCAATTAAAGTCTCTCTATTTGGCTTACAGTTCATGGTTAAGTGATGAAATCATCATACTGTTTGCTTCCAATTTCCCCAATTTAATACTACTTGATTTGAGGGGGGTTGCCGTCAAATATCTGAAGGTATTTGTCATGTTTTACGGAAATGTAGTGAGCTTAAACATTTGAACTTAGCCTATTGTAAAAAAGTGAAGCTACATGGAATGAACTTTGAAGTTCCCAAGCTGGAGGTGTTGAACTTGTCAAAAACAAACGTTGATGATGAAACTCTTTATGCGATCTTAAATAATTGTTGTAAGCTTTTGCAACTATTACTTGAATATTGTGATGATGTAACAGAGATGGGAGTGAAACTTGTGGTAGAAAACTGCACACAGCTAAGAGAGATTTATTTGGGGGATTTTCATGTAAGTGACAAAATCTGCTAATTTAAAAAGTTGTTTCATTATGTCAAGCATGGGATTCAACGTCAACGAACTATCTTTTTAAATCTGCTAATTTATTTTTCTACAGCTGAAAATAGTCCAAAGGGCACTAAAAATTGATTAAGTCGAGATATTGCTATGAACGTGAAACATACTAAAGTGGGAATCCGTGTTCTGCGTGATGGAAATTGGAAAAGCTTAAAACAATTTGAACTAGGGAAGACACTTCAAGATATAGATGGTTTATTCTAAAACTTGTGAATGGAATTGACCTATGCCTTTTGTTCAGTAGACATATGCAAGCCCTTCAATATTGACAGATACATCTTATTATTCGTTTTATCAAATTCTAAATTGATTTTGATCTGTTTTTATCAGATTGTTTCTTGTGTTGACGGCTTTTAGTATCTGCCTTCGTTTTGGAAGGGAAGTTTTTGGGTGTGTTGGTTTGGTGCTTCAGTGATCACTCTGCAGTGCGGCTGGAGGAAGTTTTCTGGTTCTTGTTGGTCTTTTTCTTGTGCAGCAGTTATTCTTATTGCTTTTGGATTGTACTGTCAGCACTTAGAGTGTGGATTCTTATGTGTTTCTTTTGGTATTTTATGTGTATGTGGCTGATGTGAGTATCTGTAAGTTTTAGTTGGCTTCATTAGCTCATTTGCAGGTCTAGTGTTCTGTTTTCGGGTTCCTACTGCAATTTTGTTGGTTCATGAATAAAACAGTGACAAATGGTTCATGAATTACGACAAAACTGAATAGAAGATAAGTTTGAAAAGAACAGTGAAATACGACAAAACTGAATAGAAGATAAAGGTAAAAGCTTTCAACTCTCAATCTCAAATTTGAGAAAGCGTGTTTTGTCGTTCGTGTATCTAGGTGTTTTTTTACACTTACAAAGTTGAAGGTCATAAAAATAGAAGGTTAATATACAAGTAAATCCTTACGTAAGGCATGCCAAGAGGGGAAAAACCAAAAGTGGGTTATCCTAGATTGTGTCCTCTCCTGATAAGGTTGTTACTTGATCATAAGCACTTATTTTGACAAAAACTGATGGCACATCTAAAACATTAAAAGGAGTTATGACTAAACTCTATAACTACACGCTTTTGGAAACAACTTCAATCTTGAAGGGTGTTTTCATAACCATTCAATTCAATTAATAAATTATTAAGGCCCAAATAATAATATGTGAAAAAAGGTGGTGCCTCAAAATTTCACCGAGAAATTAGAACCAAATTATTATTGGTTGGATAAAAGCTGAATTATGTTTTTCTGGTAAGAATCAAAGCATAACAACATGTAGTGCAACTTTCAAATTCATTCAAAATAAAATTGCAAGCATAAAACAAGAAAAATAAAATCCTTAAAAAAAACGTTATATGGTTTGCATGAATATTGACAACGCTGACACGGCCAGAAAGGATAGACGTTACTGCAGCATCGGTGCGTAGCCTATCCATTTCGCGAATTTGGTCGTCCGTAGCAAAGGTTATATGGTCCAACGCCACTTCACTATCATTTTTTACAATCCTTTTTCCTAAGGAGATTGTCTCGCAGTGGCACTACTTCATCACTAAAATTTCTTTTACTTTTCCTTGACAGTCTAGATGAATATGAATTTGACTCCTCATGCTAGTTAGAAAAAAGTAAAATATAGATAAAATTCAAACTAATTGTTTGTTAAGATTTTATAATTCTAATTGGTTAAAAACTTATTTTTTTTCATCAAAAAGTAGGGGAAAAACAAATTTTGGATCATAAAATCCGAAACCCCCAGAATAAAAGTTGTCGCGCGATAAATAGATAAGGTGGAAAAAACAATACTAAAAAAATATTTGTAAATAATAAAAAAAATTAATATAAATAAAAATGTTGAATTAAAAATAACAAAAGCTAAGCATGAAGGAATGGAAGGAATAAAAGCATACCTCACCGTAAATTATAGGAAACAAAAGAATGAAAATTTACCCTAAACATTGAACCTGTCGAATTTTACCAAGATTTACCATCTTCATCTTTCTCTTCTCATTTTTAACACAACCTCTGTCACCCACAAAATATCAAACCTCAGTTTCTATGATCCACGAAACCCTAACTCATCACCGGCGCCGGAGGCACTCACAACAAATGGTTCACATAGAAACAGATTCATATTTACCCGATGAGTGTTGGGAATGCATCTTCAGATTCCTCGACTACAAGGATGACGAAAACTTGAGTTCTCTCTCCCTAGTCTCCAAGCAGTTCCTCTCCATCACCAATCGTCTTCGATTTTCACTCACTCTCAAAAAGGAAGCACACCCTTTCCTCCCTCTTCTCTTCAAAAGGTTCACCAACCTCACCACCCTCAACCTCACACACTTTCACCATGACCACAACCTCAACGATCTTCTCGGCCAACTCTCAAATTTCCCTTTTAAACTCACATCGCTCTCACTCCCAGATCAATGCCGCTTTCCTGCAATTGGGTTGCAAGCTTTCTCCCAAAATATTAAAACTTTGACCTCTCTCACTTGTTACTATACTTTTTTTTGCGACAAAGATCTATCACCCATTGTTGATTGTTTCCCTTTGCTAGAAGAACTCAACCTCTCTCGCCCTCTGGTCTTCAATAACAATCAGACTAACTTCGTTAATACAATTCACCGTCTGATATCCAAGCATCCATGTATACAACATTTGGAACTTCGTGGCAATTATTTTCTAAATGATCAACATGTTGTTGATTTCTCTTTGTTTCTTGGTAATTTGGTGTCTATAAACCTTAGTGACTGTTTGTGTCTCGCAGAAACAACCTTGTTTTCTCTCGTTAGAAACTGTCCTTTGCTTAGTGAGATTAAAATGGAAGGCACGCATATTGGGAAAGGGACTGTAGGGTATTCTGGTGTATACCCTCAATTAAAGTCTCTCTATTTGGGCATAAATTCAGTATTAAGTGATGAAATCATCATATTGTTTTCTTCCATTTTCCCTAATTTACAACTACTTGATTTGAAACATTGCTCTCAAATATCTGAAGGTATTTGTCAAGTTTTGAAGAAATGTTGTAAGCTTAAACATTTGAACTTAGCTTTCTGTTCAAACGTGAAACTACATGGAATGAACTTTGCAGTTCCTGAGCTGGAGATGTTGAACTTGTCAAATACAAAGGTTGATAATGAAACACTTTATATGATCTCAAAGAATTGTTGTAGGCTTTTGCAATTATTACTTGAAAATTGTAACAATGTCACAGAGGAGGGAGTGAAACGTGTGGTAGAAAACTGCACACACCAAAATAGGAAACTCTTCTTGCGTCGCGGATGCCTTGATTACTAGTTTTCTGAAATTGGTATGCTGGAGATTGAACTCTGTAAGTGTAAGTTGTTTTTGTTTTAAGATTTACTTCTCTGAGTGTTGGCTGCAGTGTTGTAAAAGGCTACGCCGTGGCAGGATGACTGATTTTTAGCAACCATTGTAGTCAATTTGTAAAGGAATGTCGATGTCCACCATGGCGGCTTCATAAGTTGCAATTCAGCAGTCAAACTTAATTTATATTTTGATTCAACTTTCAAGATAATATGAAGTAAATAAGACAAATAGCTTATGAATTGAATAATGATAAGTGTTTGGAGTATAATAACTTATTTAAGTATGTTGAACTTTATAATATGTATACCAACTAGCTTTGAGAAAAATCATGATATAACCATTTCAGTGTTCTGCATAACTTGCTATTATAGTCGGTAAGATCTATATTTTGAAGTAAACAAGGAAAATAAAAATAAGTAAGTAATGATAGTTAAAACTAGTAGTTGCAATCTACCACTGAAATCATTGAAACATATTAGTGTATACCTTTGAAATCCTTATGTAATACTACTTTTGGTAAATTGGCAGTTTTTTTATATTTTGTTATGTTAATGTTTTTTTTTACGAATATGTCCATGATATGTACCATTCTTGTTAGTGTTTTTTTCTTTTATGATAAATTGGCACATTTATTGAAATCTTTGCATGTTGGTAAAGTTATCGTCATGATTTTGTTTCTCTGTGAAAAATACTATTCTGCTTTATATATATGATCTTCCGGATGTGTCATTCCCGCCTCTTTCAGATGTGTCGTTCCTGCATGTATTTTAGTAAGATTCTGTCAAATTTTGTTTGCTATGATGTTTGTTAGGTAATTGATCAGTTTTTTCGGTGGGGTTTTTTCTGCTTTGCCGCAGATGTTAGAGCATATATGACAGCAGCAGCAGTTACTATTGATGCAAATTATCTGATGTAGTTTCAATTTAGGGGCCTGCTGTTTGGTAGAAAGGTTATATGGTTGTTCGGTAGAAAAATTATAATAATGTCTTCTCAGTATATATTTTTTTATCCTCTATTCGCAAATGAACAATTCATTGATCCGCTTTTTGTTGTTTTCGCACAAAATTTGATTTTTTTTCTGCACATCATATGGTTTTCACAAGTTTTCTCATTGAGATTCTAATTAATAACACATTGAGATTCTCAACCAATTGAAGTTCTGGTATCTAGCTGTTGGGTCTTTACTTTTACGGTTGCAATTGTTAATTGTGTGTGGGTTTCTCAACCAATTGAGTGATATTTAAAAAAGATGGAAATTATCACTGTTGATTCATTTTGTGTCTGCTACAGGTTACTGGAGATTCAGGGGAGATGGTTGGAGTTCAAACAAATTGAAGCAAGTATGATGTAGCGCACCAGATCGCCGGTCAAGTTCCAAAGCTGATATGGTTTTCTATTTTGTACACTTTCTCATTCATTGTTTTGTAATAATTATTGGCGCGAAAAGTTTGTTTTATTGGATTTCTGTGAAGTTTTCCAACTGATTTGTTTAGTGCAAAGTTTTAATAACCTCGTTGTTATTGTGTATTCAAATTGTTGGGTTACCTATGCTATATTTTTTTCTTGCTAATGAATAGATGAAATGTATCAACTTTAGATTTGGTCCAAGTCAAAACAGATTCTAGCTTATGGGAGATTCTCAAATAAGACAATTTAAACTTTGAAATTTTAATGTTAGGAATTGAGAAGCAAAAGAGGAAAATAGATAATCCTATTGGAATTGATGTTAGGAATTATAACAACTTGAATGTAGATTTAGTTATTCATCATATAATTCTAGACAGCATCAGAGGAATCATTATATATTGAGTTGAGAAATTGAATTAAAGGAAGAACCACAAAAATCTTTTCTCAGAAAGTATTGGACATCAAAAAAAGTAATACATATCCGTGAGATACAAACACTAACATTAATTTCATTAAGGTAAATGTTGTAAGCTTATTTAACTTAATTTAACTTAATTGTGAAAAGAGAAAACAGATACAAACAAACAAAAAAACCTCATTTAACTTTTTTTTTTTGTTAGTCCAGTGGCTAGAATTCACATTTTTTAATGTGAATAAGTGGGGTGTCCAGTCATTAAACTTAATTGTGAAAAGAGAAAACAGATACAAACAAACAAAAATGACTGAAATTAAATCGTATATTTACAAAGTTATTGAAATGGATAAAATGAGGGGAGATTGATGTGTTTGGAAAATTAGAAGGGGTACTGGTGTTATTTAAGAAAATCTGAAGGGAATTCAAAGTAATTTGTCTTTTTATCATTAACGTCGGCTTTATCATTAGTTTTTTTTTCTTCTTATTTTCACAATTCACATTGCATTGCAATGCGCTTTAATACATAACCGCCATTTCGAATTAGCCTGTGCGGAGTATGGGCCCGTGCTTAGCACCGGTTTGTTGCTAGTATACTAAATAATTTTAACTTGAGCCCAACAATAACAATCATTCTTTTTAATCTCTCAAAAAAAATCATTCTTTTTTATTTTTGATTAAATTCGTTTAAAACAAATAAAAGGATTGCTCTACTTATATTATATTGATCGAGTTTTGAGTTCAAAACAAAAAGCCCACTTTCTTGTATATATATAAAAGGAACAAACAATATTGTACGATACAAACTACCCTTTGTTCTGTTCTCACTCAAAACCCTAAAACCCTAAACCATCACCGAAACTTCCAATGAAAAGGAGGAAGAGAACTTCTCTCAAATCTTCTTCACAACAATATTTATATTTACCTGATGAGTGCTGGGAATGTATCTTCAGGTTCATGATCAACAGTTTCATCATAGACAACAGAGTCATCATCGACGACCAATGCTTGAAATCTCTCTCCCTCGTCTCCAAGCATTTCCTCTCCATTACCAATCGTCTTAAATTGTCACTCTCTGTCCGAGATAAAAAACGCCCTTTCCTCAAACGCCTCCTCAAAAGGTTCACACACCTCACATCCCTTGACATTTGCAACAGCATTGACGTCGACAACAATCTTCGCTTAATCTCTAGTTTCCCATTGAAGAAACTCACATCGCTCGTTATCGGCAACCACACCTTTCCCACAAATAGGTTGCGAGCTTTCTCCAAAAATATAACAACTTTAACCTCTCTCACTTGTTATAACATGTTTCTCTACGACAACGACCTCTTAGTTATTGCCAATTGTTTCCCATTGCTCAAAAAACTCAAACTTGATGACCCTTTGTTCACGGATGAATCTAATTTCTTTAATGGATTTCATTATCTGTTATCCAAGTGTCAATGTTTACAACATATGGATCTTGAGTGCGATTATTATCTAAAGGATCAACATGTCGTTGAGTTGTCTTCTTCTATGGGTAATTTGGTGTCTCTAAGCCTTAATTCCTGTTCGTGTCTCACAGAATCAACCCTGTTCTCACTCGTTAGAAACTGTCCTTCACTTAGTGACATTAGAATGGAAAGCACAGCTATTGGGGAAGAGAGCGAAGGGCATTCAGATTCTTTAGTCGAGTTTGGTGAATACCCTCAATTAAAGTCTCTCTATTTGGGTCACAATATTTGGTTAAGTGATGAAAACATCATAATGTTTTCTTCCATTTTCCCCAATTTAGAACATCTTGATTTGTGTTCGTGTGATCGTATATCTGAAGGTATTTGTCAAGTTTTAAGGAGATGTTGTAAACTTAAACATTTGAAATTAGCCTCTTGTAAAAAAGTGAAACTACATGGAATGAACTTTGAAGTTCCCAAGCTGGAGGTGTTGGACTTGTCAAATACAAGCGTTGATGATGAAACTCTTTATGCGATCTCAAAGAATTGTTGTGGGCTTTTGCAACTATTGTTGTACAATTGTGATAATGTCACATGGAAGGGAGTGAAACCTGTGCTAGAAAAATGCACACAACTAGGAAAGATTTATAAGTCTAATTGTTGTTATTGGTCTTTGTCTTGACATATTGCTTCTGGGTGAGAGTGTTTGCTACCGTTGTGGTTCTGCAGCTTTGATTTTGCTTCAGGTCTGGCTTTTTGGTGGGATTCTTTTGCGTTTCGGGTGTCGTGTTTTGGTTCTGGTGGTTGCTGTTGTTTCTGGAATTGGAACTGCAGTTTTAGTGCAGGGTACATGTGTTTTCTTTTGATGTTTTAAGTTCATTTGATTGAAGTGAGTTTCTATCAGTTTTGGGATCTAGTGTTCTGCTTTTAGGTTGCTACTGCTGTCCTACTTTTTCTGGTTTTTCGATTAATTTTTTACGCGTATCTGGGTACATCTTGTGCTCGGGTATGTGATTTTAGTTGGTTTCCTTATCTTATTTCCAAGTCTTGTGTTCTGTTTTTGAGTTGCTACTTATATCCTACTTTAATGATTTTTCCAATTATTGCCTTTGCGATTTTGTTTGTTCATGAATAAAACTGTGATGGATGGTTCATGAATTAAACTGAACGGAACTGAATCGGTTCAATTTATGAATTATCAATCAAAGCTTGGTTTTTTGGATTTTTTTAAATATCTTACATAGTTACTCAATTGCTCACATGTCACACTAATGCCTCAATCAACCATATTTACCTTTGACATTAGTTTTATGGCTTGCGCTACGATGCACAAGTGAAACATGTGTTTCTATCATCCATGAATTTGTTTCCACCATTGGAACAATAAGTATCAGACTTAATGATATCACTATTTTACATAGAACATAGAATTGGTCCAGATTTAGATATAAATTATTTTTGGTACGAGTGTTTGTGTCTGCAATATATACTTATACCTATCACTATTTAAATCAAAACTAAATAAACCATCATCCTCATACTTGAAAGCAATACAATCATAGCATCAGAGCAATGCTACAAATGTATAATCAACATAACCAGCAGCTACTCATGACTATTTGAGGAGTGAGTGAGTAAGTACAAACATGTTCTAGTTTGTACTACTACAACATTAAATGAACAAGAGATTAACCTTCAAACAATGCAAAACAGTTCCATGGTATGACAATACATAAGATTTTTTGTTGATTTGGAAAGCTATACGGAAATGATGTTCAGAGCATTCAAATTTCTCCTAGAGAAAGTATAACATTTCGAGTCCATACTGTTCTTTATAATGCTTTGCATCAACCATGAGTGCACATCCTTAATTCAGAAACACAAGTTTTACTTTCATATCAGCAACACAAAATTCACCAACTCGTATATTTAATATAAGAAGTTCTATAAACAAAAAAACAACAATAAAAATTTGAGATGACATCACTGACCTTGAGTCGATTGAAGGAGAAAAACTAATATTGGTTGATAGTAAGAAAAAAGAATTGTTTGTTTAAAAGAATTGTCGTAGTCTTGCGTTAAAATAGTTCGTCAGTCTTCTTTGACATGTGAACATGTGGTAGTACTTTATCAGAAAGAGAGAGAGAGAGAGATTGAAAGCTTTAGAAATACCTTTTTATGACTATTTTGTAATTTAGTCATGCATGAGTAAATTGTGGACAGAAACTATTCAAGATTAGTATTACATATAGACACCTTAGATTAATAAGTTTATTAGTTATTATTATTATTATTTGAACTAGTCATTAGCTTGTTACCTTCTGTTATGTTGGGTTATACATATATATAATCAGAAATTCCTTTTACTGCTATTACATTAATAGTTAGTGTAGTTGTGATCAATTTGAAAAGTAAGTAATGACAGTGTGAAAATTGGTTGTTGCAATCCTTTAGTACTGAAATCCTTGAGTAGTACTACTTTCTGTAAATTGGCAGTTATATTATATTTTGTTTTGTTTTGTTAATGTGTTTTCTGATGAATATGTCCATGGTATGTACCATCTTGTTAGTATTTTTTTTTCTTTCTGATAAATTGTCAGTTTTATTGAAATCTTTACATGTTAGTGCAGTTATTGTCTTGATTTTGTTTCTTTATGAAAAATACTATTTTGCTTTATATGTATGATATTTCGGATGTGTCATTCCTGCCTCTTTTAAAATGAGATAAGAATCTAATGATGATGATGTTAATACTTTTAGTTAAGACGCAAAAGGCAAGAATGTGTGATGTCTGATCATATTCATGATGAATATTTTAGAGCCAGAATGTTTGTAATCTTTCATTGAACATTCAAGATATGTATATGGTTTTAGTTTCATTTGTTTTTACCGCTTGGTACTTGGAGGTAATGCACACAATTAGGATATGAAACTACGATAGTCAAAATTATTTTGGTTTTTGGCTCTTTTGAGTTAGGAAAAAAGATCTTTTGAGTTAGGAAAAAAGATACGAAATTATAGATTGTATTTTGGAAGAAAGAAGTTTTATCCGTTTAAAAGAATTGCCTTAGTCTTGAATTTAACAATGCATAACTGAAGCTTAATTATTGTCGTCAATGTGGTTGCTTCTAATATGGATATGAATGTTTTATCATGAGAATTACTTTATGCAGCTTAATTATTGTCCATAATTCTGATAATTAGTAGTGTTGTATGTCTATCACCTTTTTATGACTATTTTATTATCCCAGCTTATGAATAAACTCAGAATATCTTCACACCTCTATTTTTATACGTTACTTCGCCAACTCAGGACTAAAATTATTGGTAGTGTTATATTCTGGCAAAATTTAATATATAACTTTTGCTAAGATTTACGCATTTACAACCAAACTAAATACTCATTTATGGTCGTCATATTTGTCAATTAAATCCTTAACATGCCAAGATGAAATAAGATTCAATTCGAAATAGTTTCTTGTTCACCGTTGGTGACACCCTGTGACACCCTGTTTGCCACAACTCATTAAAGGTAAAATACTTGCCAATTACTTGTGTTGTGAGCACTCTCTACTACAACTCATTAAATAGAAAAATAGCTTGAGTCACGCTAGATGAAATAAATTTGAGTTGTGTTAGTTATAATTTAGTCAGGTGCATTACTAGCTTAGAAATAACTTGAGGTGTCATTCAACAAGTAGGTACAAGCTGAAAACCCAATATTTGTAAAAAAATTCTCGAGATGTATTCGTGGACACTATAAAGTGGTCAATCCTCAACATGCCCTAAGTTCAGTATTACCTAAAAAGTTTGAAGTTGAAATACTAACTAAATAAGTTACATGGAATGAGGCATTTAGCACAAAATTTAACCAGTACGGTTGTTGAATTATGGATAAATTAATAATACATGGATACACGGATTTCTAGCTAATACAACAATTTTGTACAAATATTGGAGTTTTTCGATAACCCTATTACATCATATATATGCTCGAATCCTATGTGAATGTCCTACAAAACTGAAGTCAGTTATAGTGATCCGGAAATTAGATGGATGTGAATGTGATGACGGCTGCATGAATGAATACACTCCTCCAGCATTTGTGATGCTTTTTATACACAATTAGCCGAAAGCAAATATATTACTCAAATCTTGCACTTCAAATGTCGAGCTACAAGTTGTCTTCCAACTCATCAGGCAAATACAATTTCTCAATGGCAGCCTGTTTGAACAGAATAAGAAACTTTAGGTCACATGAGAAAATAAATGAAAAATGACAATAATCAGAAGTTCCACGTGTTCCAGAGTGGTCAATCAACAGTCTACAAAATTACAAAGCAATCAGAAAGCAGAAAAATTAGTGAACTGAAAAATCGCTATTGTAAGCTAATCACCTTAATGGTGGCAGCATCTGTTGCAGATGGTTTCAAATCCAAAGCAATACCATAATGAAACATGGCTCTCTCATGCATGTTCCGCCTTTTATATATATTGCCCATCAAAGCAAAGACACTACTTTCGAAGGGAGCATACTCTTTAAGCTCATCTAGGACTTCTAAAGCCTCGTCAAACCTTTCTAGGCTCATTAGTATGTTGGCCTTTTGATACATGGGGAGTAGATTTTTCTTATCTGCTAAAATAGCTTTCTCCATCACGGCCAAACCTTCCTCGCTTCTCTGAGAAATCATAGAATAGCATAGTTTCAAAATCTTGGATACAAAAACACAAGTAAACAACAACTGTAGTTGTAGTTTGTAAAAAACACATTAAGTGCAGCAAGAGATTAACCTTTAAAAAATGCAAAGCAGTTCCAAGGTACGACAATATCACAGAAGATTTTGGGTTGATTCGGAATGCCATACGGAAATGATGTTCAGAGAACTCAAATTTCTCTTGGTGGAGATATAACATTCCAAGTCCATACCATGCGTTATAGTGCCTTGGGTCAACCATGAGTGCTCTCTGATAGCTCTTGATCCCATTTTCAAAATCTTCTTGTGCAACATACCTGCAAATGGCAACGAGTTACGAGACAGATCATGTAGTAGGAATGTGTACCTTAAAGAAAAGGACAATTTTCTTACTCATGCCCACAAAGGGTTTGTGCATATGCAAATCTTGGATTCAGTTGAACTGCTCGTTGAAAATTTTTCAGTGCAGTTTCATGATCTTTTTGCAGGCTGTAGCAATTTCCCATGGCGCACCTGCCACAACATTTAACAGAAATAATAAAACCAGGATAAATGATAGTTTGAAAAGAACAGTGAAATACAACAAAGCTGAATAGAAGAAAAAGGTTGAGGCATTCAACACTAAATCTAAAATTTGACAAGGTACATTCTGTAGTGTTTGAATAGCAAAATAATATTATCATCAGCATATTTACAGAAGGTTTCAGATGCAGATATATCAAGTGAGGCAAATATACACCGATGTGTTATAGAAAATCCACTACTTTATAAATGGTAGGAACCAAGACAGCTTGTTTTGGTGCATACGCTCGCGCATCAGAAGATGCAGTTTTAAGCCTATTAGCAAAAGAAGGAAAGACAATAGTGGGGGTGCATATGACCTTCAAGGGAAGCAACTTCAGTTAAAAAATAGATGGTAGTACACCGAATAATTAAAAGAAAATTCCACGTGTACCTACCAGGATTGAGGGGCTAACCGATCAGTTGAAATCAGTTCCTGGGCCAGGTAGCTTAGCTTCATATCTTCCTTTAAATGCTGAAGCAGAGACAAGTTTTTTGGTCAAGCAGTAAACATGCAGATATGCATGTAAAATTCTATATTTAAAGTGGGATCTGGAAGGTAAAGAAATACAAGGATCTAGTGTTTGTTTTTTTGAAAAAGAATACAAGGATGTAGTGTTAAAACGTATAGCCATATATAATTATCAATGCTAAACCTTATTTTGTAATTTGTACATGACAATCATCAAACAAGAAACCTTTAACATAAATAGCATCAACATCAAAATAATGTAGCCTCAAACATGCAAACAAAGAGACAGGTTTTCTTTTTACAAAGAAAATGTATGTCAACTCACATAAAGGACGGTTGAGTATATATCCATCCCTTCCAAACTATAAGGTGCAATTTGACGAGCAAGACTAAAGGCCCGATCAGCTTCTAAATTATCAACTAACTCATAGTGTGCCTTCCCAACCTGCGTCGATACATATTCAAAGTAACATGACAAGTTATTAGCATATGCACCTCTAAGAATCTTCAATATAAGAAACATCACAGAATCCAGTGGCATATAAAATGAACCAGCTTTTACAACAACCGCCAAACCTTTTCTTACTAAGTGGGTAAAATGAATCAAATTAACCAAATAACCATACACAGAGAATCATGAGAAGTTAAAAAATTCTTCATACCAAATATGACAAGATTAGCCATGAAAGTGTCATTTTAAAAGCTCTAAACTCAAGCATAGGGCTTTTGAGACAATGCCCCAAAAATCAATTTAAAAATTTAAAAACACTTGAGAGAATGTCATATTAATGAATGAAGAAAATAAATTAGGGTGGAGGTTAAAATTTCTGCTAGAGGCTTTTATGACGGCATCAAGGTAATAAAATATTATAATTTTATTATATTTCATACTATATATACAATTGTACACGTTAAATAACTCAAATCCCACGCAGAAATTTGACAATAAAGAAACTGAATACTGATTGAACCAAGATGCATATTACTTCAGCAATAATTGTGATGACCACGAAAGCAAAACTGAAAGAATGCGGGGAAAAAAACAAGACGAAAGCCTGATGTTCAAATTGCATTAATAAAAGGCTTAGTCATTGCGGGATCCAAATATCATGGAGACTATGTTGTTAGTCAAAGATATTGGAAAGCCAAAGCCCAAAACTGGGATTGCGAGGTGTAGGATGGCCACTATTCTATAGTATACAGCATATATAAAAAGTCATAGGTCTTAAGCAAAATACAATATAAGAATAAGTTAATTTGATTTTATACATTTACTAATATTACTGTTTTTTTATAGAAGTTCGCACGTAGAAAAGCGGAAAACCAAATGTGCAGGATATTGCATGAGAATATAATTAGAGAAGAATGAGGATGCAAACTGTAGCGCCACAGTTGCGCTGTGATATCTAGCAATGAATGTGGCGGCAATGGTTATTATTACTCACTTATGGGATGCGGCACCGCGTAGGTGCAGCCACTCACTGTGGTGCAACACTCAGGCGCTATTTAACTCTAATGGCAACATAGACCAAGGGGATAATATTTAGTCGATGCGAAGGGCAGAAGTGCATAACTATTAAATACAGCTTCCTCAACTTTGCAAGCTAAAAGAGGATGAGGGGAATGCCTCTTACATAAGCACGCCATTTATACATTCGTTACATTCTAGGTGCGCCGAACAATTATGAGAACACATGAAAATATGAGAACATGACATCTTAAGCCAGAAGCACTATATTATTATGAGTGTATACATATTTAGCCTCAAGTAGTGTCTCTGAATCAATGCCTGTGAGTTATGACCAAGAATTCCAATGTGTGTGTTCAGAGCTATAGGGTTTAGACCTTTAGGGAGGGAGGGAAAAATTACTCAAAATAGTAACTGTATTGATGCCAATGTTAATGATATATCATAATACTTCCAGAAGATGTGATATTAATCCTTATTTGTATTAATATATTAGACTCCTAATCCAAATAAATATATACAACAAACCAATTCTGATAGATAATCCAATATGTTAAAAGATATATTTTCCATATATTCTAACACACTGAAAGACCAGCTAATGAGAGCTAAACCACTAAAATTACCTGAGAAAGAACCCATCCTGTATTGTAATGCCTCTGTGGAAGTTTCAGATAGGTATCCAGTGCTTCCTACTCCACCATAAACAGATATTAAGAAACACAATTGAGGACAAGGTACTAACCTGATTTTGTTTTTCCTTTATCATGGTCCTTTTTATTTTCTAAAACCTTATTCTTATTCCTAATTTAACTTATTTAATAAATAGTTGTTAGAATTTGGGTTTGGATTAACTAAACCATATGGGATACCTCATACCTCCCATTTATGAATATTTTTCAGGCCATCTCTTATGAATATAATGTGGGACTCTGAATAATAGTTAATATAAACGATATCTGGATTTTCTCAAAAAAAAATTATATCATACCTTGCACCTATACAAGCAGGCAAGCCTATAGCCTTCACCAAGAACTCTTAGAAGGGTCAATATTTCGGATGCACCAGCGATGACTTTAGACTCAGTTGTTGCTTGCCCACTAACTTGAAGAGTTGTTGCATCTTGTTCATACGCTTTAGCTTCAATGGCAGCAGATGAACAAGAAGTTGTTGATGTAATATTTAAACGACTAACATCCACAGCATCATTATGGATCCCTAAAATAAAGAAATGGGAGTCATTATTGGAAATAAAGGAAATTTAAGACAATAATTACCTTAAGATAGAATATCTGCAAACCCACAATTGCAAAAGGAAACAGAAACATTTCATCTAATCAGAGTTCAACATATTAGGTTCCACTTGGCCGTAGAATCATAATTCTATCTGGCATCACCAAACTATATCAACAGATATCAAAGGCTATATCAAAGGCCTTAGCACAAGCATCAATGATGTTGATTTCCTTGTGATAATATCTTTAGAAATAGAAAGATAATAGCATAGAAGACAAATGATAAAAAGAACTCTAAATTCACCAGCTGGGAAACAACATGCTAAAGTGAATGAAGGGCTTAATTAACATTACATCAACACTATTTAATAAGGCATTTGCAAACACAGGAATTAAACTGATGTAATAAGTAGTGAGATATAGTAACTATCACCTCCATCCATGTTTTCATTGGCCCATGATTGTCCCTTTCGAACTGTCATGGTACGAAATGTCATAGGGCCAAGCTTTGACCCTCCCTTATAAGAGTTACTAGTTCCGTTTCCAGACACCATTGTTGCATTAGCATTTGAACTTACACTTGCTTCACTAGAGAGTCTTGAACTACGTCGAGGAGAATCAGAAAATAACCTACCCGAAATCTGAAACAAAATATATACATATTTAGAGGGGGGGGGGGGGAAGTT
>Ga0228710_1004175_pt1 | contig 22805 bp, 16 predicted proteins | sample MedpolnodulmetaG_FD_177995 | JGI IMG/M metagenome (GOLD analysis project Ga0228710, IMG submission 177995) | Root nodule microbial communities from Medicago polymorpha collected in Santa Monica, California, United States - pink nodules | ecosystem: Host-associated > Plants > Roots > Nodule...
CCGAAGCCCCAAACTTTTCTAAAATGGATTTTACCTGAATCCCTCTTCTTCCAAAATGGATTCAATTGAACTGATTGAACAATTGAACTTTTTATGTTTAATTAACTTAAGAGTAAAAATTTTAACTGGTTTTTTTGTTGAACATTAAATGAGTATGATACCTTCGAGTTTTTTTGTGCAATATTATTCGTATAACATTAAAAAGTTCAATAATTTATCCTTCGTTAACCCATTTTTATTTATTAATTCATCATAATTAAAATATTTGTAGCTGTTCTAGATTTCTAGAAGGCTAATAAAAAAAAGTATTCCCGCAAACATATGTTATTAAGATTTTATTTAGCTTATATTTATCTGTTTATTTATTTGTTTGGTAAATATTTATCTGTTATTTAGCTTATATTATATTTATTTGTTTGGCAAATATTTATCTGTAAATTCATATAATGAGATAAATAAATCACACAAATCTATTTTTCTAATATAGATATATTTTCCTTTTAATTGTGCAAAAATGACATTTCTTACGGAGATCTAACTCACGACATTTCTCACAGAGATCTAACTCATGCAAACATCACGAATGCAATATTGGTTATGTGGCACAATATTAATGATATACTCAACGTGTTTTCTGGCAAAGAGATGATTTAACTCGTTCATTGAAAAGTATGACTCCTCTCTTGAGTGAAATTGTCGTGATATTTAGCCTTGTTCTCCATTTAAATATTTTAAATATTTTTTTTACTCAATTAAAGTTTACCAAAAATGTAGAACCCAAGAAAATATTATTATTTTTTGACTCAATTAAATTTTACCTAAAGTGTAGACTCCAATACATTGAAATCAGACATCCAACAATGCCCATAAGAATAATGCTAACAACTTACCATTTCTAACACATTCTCTTTGAATTCTGATAAAATATGCCTCTTTGAATTTTAATAAAATATGTATGAATCTTAACTGATAAAAATAGTATGAGTAGTTTAGAAGTCTTAGTTCAACTGACAAATATCAAAATTGCAAGACCGGATAACGTGACTCAGGTTCAAACCCAAAACTTCACAATTGTATGTAAGTTTATTTTCAACAGATTACCACTTCATCTAAAAAAACAAATACGAGTAATCAATTGTCATGATAAAAAGAACGTTGGAATAAAGAAATTTGATTAGAAAAATCATAATTTGACAAGTAATTAATAATTGAGATTTCTTGAACAACAATTAATAATTGAGATATGGGCAACCAAGAGAGAGAAGTGAGGTGGCAAGGGTGCCACGTTAGAATTTAAAAGAAGAAAAGAACTCAACAATACGCATTCACTCCCAAACGCTGTTTCCTTAATTCCTTAAACCCTTTCTCATCTATTACAATGCATGTGACTCATTTCTCAAAGGTTTAACAAAAACACACTAAACCCCATTCATTCATCACAAAAAATCTCACTTTCTTCTCTCTCTCTCTCTCTTTTTACTTTTTCTTTTTTGTGAACTCAACACTATAGCTATGGCGGCTATCCATGAATCACGGAAGGATCAACCCAGAACGGCACCGTTTCAACCCACGCCGCCGTTTGTCGTTTCTGATTCATACGCCAAAGACGCAATGCTTGCTTGGTTTCACGGCGAGTTCGCCGCCGCCAACGCGATCATTGACGCTCTCTGTGGTCACCTTGCGCAGATTGCTCCATCCTCCAACGATTACGATTCAGCTTTTGCGGCCGTACACCGGCGGCGGCTCAACTGGATCCCTGTTATTCAGATGCAGAAGTATCATTCCATTGCTGATGTCACTCTCGAGCTTCGTAAGGTTGTTGAGAAGAAAACTGAATCGATTGAAGGAACGAAGAAGATTGATGAGGAAGTGGTGGAAAGTGTCGGAAATGGCGGCGATGAAGCTCCGGCGGAGGGGACGGTGGAAGATGATTCGCCGGTCAGTGAGATCACTGATTCAGGTAATGAATAGTACAACGATCTTCTCTTATTTATTTGTTTTAAATAGCATTTTGATTCAAGCTTCACTTTTGGCTTTGTTATTTTTAATTTGTGATACTGATTTGTAAATTTATTTTTTCTTCAGGAAAGTTGATTTTTTTTTTTTTTAATGGGGTATAGCTTGGGTTTGGCACAAGCACATACTTTATGAATTTTTTAATAAGCCTGGAAAATGAATATTCGCTTATTTGCTTGTAATTTGTTTTAAAGTGTAACATTTTTGAGCTACTTATATATATTCAAGGACACAGGTTAGAATGACCCAAAGATTAAACATTAATCTCTTTTTGATTATGCTTAAAAAATACTATGAAACATAAGTACTTATGGGATTAGGTGTTCTGGTATCAGATATATGTCATGTCTGTCACCACACGACACATGAATATACTGAATTATGTGTTTTTTCTCAAATTATTAAAGGTGTCGTCAATGTGCGTATCCTTATTCATGCTTCATAGCTTCTTCTTTTAAAAAAATCTAAAAGGATCATACTGTTTCACCAAGAGATTGAACAACAGATTTTTGGCACGAGAAATAATTACTTCTAAATTTTTGCTATGAACTTTGAAGTCAAATTCCGTTGCACAATGGTAGACCGGTGACGTCGTTCAACGTTTTTGATTAATTTCATTTCCAAGACTCTTTGCAATTTCCAATATAGGAGTAGTTAGGCATCACAAAAAAACATCACAAAAGGTGTTTGATTTCATACAAAAAATATTGCACGCAGAAAGCATGGTTGATAATTTATTTCAAATGCACTTTTGTACGGTATTTTTGTTGGTTATATCTGGTGTTATGGTACGATTAATTGGAGGCAGGACCAGGGTCGAATAATACAACGTTGATGTAGTAGAAAACATCTAGAGATGTGTGCATTGATTTTATTACACCGGCGGCGGAACCAACAGAGTCTGATTGCTTGCTGCTGTTGTAGTTGACGTCACGTGATTCCCTCTAATGGGATCACATCACGTGCCGGTTCAAATCTGGGTGAGTGGGTAGTTGGGGTTTTTGACAAATTTGGTGTTATTCCCTATGAAACCAACACCCTGCTCAATTTTAATTCAACAGGGTCAACCATGTTTTGCTCCTGCTTTAATGGGTGAAGGATCCAATGAATAAAATGGTCAGGAAATTAGAGAACCCAATTTTACTACACTAAAAAAATGTAGTTTCATGATTTTAAAATTAAAAGAGAACAAAGAAATGTTTTTAGTAGCTGGATGGATTCACCTAATGGGGGACATGTATTGTTGCTACCATGTTACTTTTTGTTTGTTGCAATGGCCTGCTCAATTTGTCACTGTCTTAACTGGACTGTGGAGTGGGGACATTTGGTATTGGTAAATCAAACTGGTTTTTGCAAGACGGCAATATTTTTTCTAACAATCACACTGCAAAAACAAATGTTAAAATGGTGAAATTTCAATTTTAACATCATGGTAATTACGACAATGCATTGGATGAAAATGTGTTGCGTTTTATTGTGATCTGATAAGTCAATCGATCACCCTGTTTGATTGAATAATGAAATTTGTGTCGATTGTCTTTGGTCTGGTGTGCAGGATCTCAGGAAGTGCAACATAGTTTTATGAACAATAGTGTATGTTCAAATCATGAAGAATGTGAAGGACGTCATTTGCAGTTTAAGTGTATAAGAAATTTCACAGCAAAGGAGTTCATGAAAGGGCATCCGGCAAGTTCTTTTGTTTGTAAACTCAAATGTGATGTTTTTAATAAAGATAGGATTTATAGAGCTGAATTCAGTAGTTTTTAGTAATGAAGAAGCAGTTGGATATTGTTCATTGATGGGTTATTGCAATTAGCAGGTGAATGCTGTGAAGGGATTGAGGTTGTATGATGACGTTTTTTCTGAATCACAACTCTGCAAGCTGACTGATTTTGTGAAAGAGATCCATGCTGCTGGCCAGAATGGGGAACTTCCAGGTGAATTTTGCAGGTTTTAATGTGGGATCGGGAACTTATACAAAGGGAAAAACTTTTAATTTATTTTATCAATCAACAATTTAGTACTACATAATGTCAAAACACTGTTATCCTTAATATTGGATTGAGAGTTTGAGGGCTTGTATTTGATTTTGTTACCGATAACAAGACTATTTCGAGATAATGATTACAATCTGATATCCTATATTGTCTACAGCCATTAACATACTAACAAAATCTTATTGAATAAAATGCAGGTGAAACTTTTATACTATATAACAAACAGGTGAAGGGGAACAAGAGAGAGATGATTCAGTTAGGTGTTCCCCTATTTGGGCAGATAAAAGACAATACCAAAAGTAAGAAGAAATCATTAAACTGAAGATTTGACAGTCTTCCTTCACCTTAACAAAACTATAATCTGGTTTTGTAATCACATACATTGCAAACAATGACTTTAAATTATGAGAATAGCATAAAATTCTGTTATTTGTCTGTTTTTGTTTACAGGCAATATTGAGCCAATTCCACCACTTCTCGAAGGTGTCATTGATCACCTAATTCAGTGGCAAATAATTTGGGATGATAAAAGGCCAAATGGTTGCACCATCAACTTCTTTGATGAGGTAAATTGTTCACGCTTCTTGATTAGTCAAAACCCAGAAAGTTGTTGTGATAATTGTTTTGTGCAATAAAGTAATTGTCTAGTAATGCCTATACAATTTTGTAATTTGCAGGGGGAGTTTTCTCAGCCATTCTTCAAACCACCACATGTGGATCAACCTCTATCTACCCTTCTTCTCTCAGAATCTACAATGGCTTTTGGGCGTATTCTTATGAGTGAAAACGATGGGAATTACAAAGGTCCACTCATGCTCTCTTTGAAGCAAGGGTATGTATCAAAGAACTTCCACTCATTTTAACACTCATCTTCCATTTTATTTTAAAGATACTAGTAACATTGCTTGATACAAAAGCAGAATATCTTCAACATTTACTCGACATCATGCAAGTGAATAAATCTAAACTATGTGTTTGTATAGATTGCAGACACTAGGGAGACAAAAAAAAACTTGTTTTTGTCTAGTAAATATCAGTTGCTAGATAGCAGAAATGACACCTAGTTTCAAGTTTTCAGAATCAGCAGTTGCACAAGGTCATATTAGATTCTCCACTGATATTGGAAAGCTTAATTTTCCTATAAGTATCTTTTTTTCATTTAAGTCACGCTCACATAATGTTTTTAAAGTGGTCAAGCTCTCCCTTTTCAGTAAGCTTTAAGTTCCTCAATGTTAAAAGTCTTAGGTTTCTGATAAGTGATTTCAACCCATTTTAGAAGCTTGTGTCAATAAGTAGGGATAGGATTGCCTAAGTTAACATATCTTATTACAGTAGTGACAGTTTTCCATTTGAAGCATTTAACTCTGGCATCATTGTTGTTTTAGTAAATATAGTTTAAATTATTTTCAATTTTTGTTCCTTCTTTTGTTCAGCAAAAATGGGTATCTTACAGAACATGATTAGTTAATGGAATACCTTGCAGGTCTCTTTTAGTGATGCGAGGAAACAGTGCTGACATGGCAAGCCATGTGATGTGTCCATCCACTAACAAGAGGGTGAGCATCACCTTCTTTAGAGTGAGAGGAGACAACTATCAAGGCCGATCAACAAGTCCTTCAACGACAACGTCTGCAATGACTCTTTGGCAACCCAGCACTCCCAGTCCACTTGCTTTGCCAAATGGAGCACTAAATTGCTATGAGGCTATGGACATGATGCCCAAATGGGGGTTATTTGGTGCTCCAGTGGTCATGCTAACTCCTATGCACCCTATGACAATGAATCCCAGTAACCTTCCTTGCGGCGGGACTGGAGTTTTCTTGCCTTGGAAGGGGCAACCAAAAAAACAGCCAAGGTATCTTCCACCACGTGCCCATAAAGGACGGGTTATGACATTACCTTCCCCTGTTGAGTCACACAAGGAAGACTCTACTACTGAACCCACAATTACTGTTGAGGTATGATTTCAGACTCAGAGCAGCCTTGGATTTAAAGGAATCTGAATCAAGTACGGGGCTTTCACGACTAAGTTATGTGCTCTGCGGTAATCTATTTTGTTGTACAAACGTGCCCAGGTGCTGCCAGAACAGTTCCTTTCATCCATTTCTCATTTTTCCTTGTAGTTGCTTTTAGATAACGTAGACTCAAGTGTTCACAAATAGTTTATTTTGGGTTCTGATCAGCTTATACGATCTGGAGAGGTTAGCTTCCTAGCTTGGCAAATGTGAATTAATATCAGAGGGTAGAATTATGTATGAATGGATTGGTTATTGATATTTTCATTTTATAAACTTCTGGTTACAGCATTTACTTGTGGTCATATGTGACGATCGGTTTGATGGAATATTGAGATTATTATTTTATAAACTTTCTTTTGAAGAAACCAAACTAGCTCACTGGAATTGGCACCAAGGAAAATTGAACTTGAGACCTTGAGAGAGTACACTCCAAGGTCTCAAGGCAACACCACCAAGCCAACTCAAGTGGGTGTATTATTATATAAACTTGAGAGCATAAGTTGTCATTTCTAATCTCGATAGTTACCTGCTGTATCAGTCTCAATCGCAATTAAAATATCCATTTTCTGTTTATTTTGTCTGCAATGAAGTACATATTCCTGGGTTAAATGTTGCACACTACAAAAAAAACTGGACATCTACTTGCATATTAATGCTATAAGTTATTTTTTTTTAGTTGTTCTATTTGATGCAATAAGAAGCTTAGCTTCATGTATTAAAGTTAACACTTCAATAAAAGGTTAAAAACAAATTAGGTTGCAAATGGAATAGATAGCTAAAGCACAATCTCTGAATCTCATATGATTATATACATGTAATTGGCCACCCATAAAGGAATAAAGGATATGATTCATAACTCATCAAGTTAAAGAAACATAAATTGGAAGTTGAAATACCTAGCGGATCAATGTAATTTTTGAAGACATTTGTGTATCAAAAAATTGAAGAAACATAAGTCATCAACCTAGTTGAAATACCTAGTGTATCAAAAACATTTGACAAAAAATTAAAGAGAAGCGAGATGTCTATAAAGACAATTGTTTTTTCATACAATTAATTGACATCATTCAAGATGTTGAACACTGAGATAACTACTTCTAAGAAATCTATACAAATATTTATAAAAAATAAATTAATGATGGAATGCTAAATTTCTGTTGCCAAAAACACACTCACATGTATGTATAATAAATCTCAAGCCTTGGCAGGCTCATCATCATCATCATCTTCAATATCCCAACTCAAATCTTCTTCCTCTGCCGCGGAACTCAGACGCTTTCGCAAATCAATTTTGCTTGGGCTCCCCATTCCCATTGCCTTCTTTTCCTCATTGCTACTAAGATCCTCAATCTCATCCCACTCAAGCTCTTTCTTCCCCTCTTGCTCCGAGTTCTGACTTACCACCTGTGAAGACTTCCCATCCCCGACGTTCTTCTCCATCGTCACTTTCTTGTCAGAAACAGCTGCAGAATCCTTCGCTTTATCCACTTGGCTTTCTCCATCGTCACCCTTCTCTTGAACAACCTCCAAATTCTCATCAACTTTTGATTCCTCCATCATCTTGTTCTGCAGTAAACTATCTCTTTTTTCAACCTTAGACTCTTCCCCTCGAAAATCATCCACTTCTTCCACATTATTCAATCTCTTATCATCAAAGTCATCATCTTCATACTCCTCATCTTCAACATCCCAGCTCAACTCCTCATCCTCAGTCCTCGACATTCGTTTAACAAGCTTCGCCCTCACATCCTCAGCATTCTTAACCTTATAAACCTTATAATAATATCTCAACCAAAACGTTTCCCTATCCACAACATTAGGAACCAACCTTCTAAACACACTCTCCATTTCATCATTCTCTCTTAACAACTTTTCCATTTCATCCTTTTTCCCTTCCAACGAAAACTCCATTTTCCACTTATTATACCGCTCCAAATCAAAAGGTTCTTCTGTATAAGTATCAGAATCACCTTGAATTGCACGAATTTGAGCATCAAATCTACTATACAGCTTTGAATTCGAATTACCCTGTTTTCTAATCCTCTTCTTCTTCGAATCAGATTCTGATTCGAGGATTGCGTCTTTGCCTTGAGATATGATCTGAGCCGTTCCTTTAATCACGGTGTTTCCGAATTGGTCGATGACGTGTCCAACGGTTTCGAGAGAGTCGTGTGCGACTTCTATCTCCTTCTTCAAACCTGTGCCGAATTCATTAAGATCGCGACGGTAAATTTCGATGACGGATTCGGATTTTTCGCCGAAGGTTTTTATTAGGTTGCCGATGTTCTTCCACGCGCCGGTGGGATTGAACGGCGCTTTTGGCGAGTCGCTGGAGGAAGCGGTGTTTGTTTCGGATCCTGATGGGTCCGGGTCGTCGGAGAAAACGGTTTTGAAGAAATTCATTGAGAAATGGTGGAAAGAAGAGATTGGAATAAGAAATTGAAAAGAGTAATGAGACGGTGTTCGTTGGTGTAAATAAATTTGAGGAAAAGGATGAGGATCAAGATTATGAGGGTCCCACAACGATGATTTTCACGTAATCTACAACTAAATTTTGAAAGTACAACAAATCTAGATCATCATTGTTCTCCTTTCTATTTTGAAGCTACATGTCAAAAATATTAAGTTTAATCATCGCATTTTGACCAACTCACGAAAATGGTCTGCCTCTTTTAAATCGAACAAAATCGTCTCTAAACTATCATGATTTTGCAGTTTTAGTCCTACCTCCCTATTTTTAACTCTAGAAACGCATAGAAATGACAGTTTTAGTTCAACCACCTATTCTCAACCATGAAATAAACAAGTAATAAAGAATGCGGGTACAAGAAATTTACTTTATTCAGCACACAAACAAAAAAACCCCCTAATTTTAAGACATGTTTCAGGTATGTAACATGTCTTAGAAATTAGGTTAGTGTGCTGAATAAAGTAGATTCCTTGTACTCATATGTTTTATTCCTTGTTTATTTCATGGTTGAGCATAAGTGGTTGGACTAAAATTGTCATTTATGTACGTTTTTGGAGTTGAAAATAGGAAGGTAGGACTAAAACTGCAAAATCATGATAGTTTAGAGACGGTTTTGTTCGATTTAAAAGAGGCAGGACTATTTTCGTGAGTTGATCAAAATGTGAGGACCAAAAGTGTAATTAAGCCAAAATATTATGTGTATGTTAAAATAAAATTTTAAAAGTCATTCATTATGCATTTTGTTGATCAAATTAACTTTTTTTTCTCTTCATATTTGGCTGATATTTGTTTTTTTTGTTGGCCGGGATATGAACCTCAAACCTTGCATATATTATGCATTGTCCATACCAACTGAGACAAACTCATGAGAACCAATACGATAATAAGTAAATACATTAAAAGACTGATATGATAATATTAACGGAGTATTTTAACGTAAGATATTATTTTGACTAACATAATGCACAATCATCGACTATTTTAAAAATTTCATATATTAAAAGATTATCGTAGTTAAATTGACTATTTTTAAAAAAAAAAAAAACTATGGGTGTTCTCATTTTTCTAAAGAACAAAAATATAAAACCATTTTCCAAAAAAAAAAAGTTAAAAGTTTTCATATAGTATCAATTGTATTTTTTACCATTTAAAAGTAATTTAGCATCATTTTATATACATTTTATTTTTTTGGGTTAACAGGTCTTTACCCCCTGTAATATATGTCATTTCTGGTTTTCCTCCCTGAAAAATATTTTTTTTGATTTACCCCCTGTAAAATATTTTTGTTTTAATTTACCCTCCTAATAGGCCAAACAAAAACGAAAAATTCTTGAAAAAAATAAAATAAAATTGGTTTTTGTTTGGCCTATTGGTAAATCAAAACAAAAATATTTTACAGGGGTGAATCAAAAAAAATATTTTACAGAAGGAAAACCGGAAATGACCTATATTACAGGGGTAAAGACAACCCCCTTTTTTTTTACAAATTGTGTAATTTTATTACCATCAAGAGAAAGATTTAATTCATGTCTCTAATATAGGAAGCCTCAAGTCTTAATCATCCTCTTCCCTACAATTAATCCACCAACCTCCATCCTCCCATTTCCCTCGATCATTCCCACCCTTCTTTTTTTTATCTTCGTTCTCAACCTAGCCTAACAAAAATTAAGAATGCCTCCTCCTTGACTTTACCCTCATTTTTTCAACATTAGGGGGCAGGAAGGATGGAGTTTTGGAACTCAACATGGCAACATGCCAAACTCCCCTTCCTCCTCTTGTCTCTTCTTCCCTTTCTCCTTCTCCTCCTCAACCTTTGCCATGTCACCGCCACCACCGACGACATGCACGTCAACATAATCCTAAAGCCCATCACCTTTAGAGAAGCCCCTTCCTTTCGCAACGGTGATGCGTGCAACCAAGAAAGAATACACATTGCCATGACACTTGACTCAAACTATCTAAGAGGTACAATGGGAGCCATTCTCTCCATCTTACAACACTCAACTTGTCCTGAAAATGTGGATTTCCATTTTCTTTGGGCAACATTTGAACCTGAGGTCTATTACGCCATCAAATCCACATTTCCATACCTCAAGTTCAAGATATATCGATTTGAATCAAGTAGGGTACGTGGAAAAATCTCCAAATCCATTCGTCAAGCCTTGGACCAGCCTCTAAACTACGCAAGAATATATATTTCTGATATTATAGCGGGTCATGTTAAGCGAGTCTTGTACCTTGACTCTGATCTTGTTGTTGTTGATGACATTGCAAAGCTTTGGGAAGTTGACTTGGGTGGCAAGGTAGTGGCTGCACCAGAATATTGTCATGCGAATTTCACAAGGTATTTCACCGATATGTTTTGGTCGGACCCAGAACTTCCACGTGCATTTCATGGTCGGAATCCTTGTTATTTCAACACAGGTGTTATGGTTGTGGATGTTGAAAAATGGAGGGAAGGAAGGTATACACAAAAGGTGGAAGAGTGGATGAGGGTGCAGAAGCATAGGAGGATTTATCATTTGGGTTCTTTGCCTCCTTTTCTTCTTGTTTTGGCTGGGGAGATAAAGGGTGTGGATCATAGGTGGAATCAACATGGTTTAGGAGGGGATAATATTGAAGGTAAATGTAGGAGTCTTCGTCCTGGGCCTGTTAGTTTGCTTCATTGGAGTGGGAAGGGTAAACCTTGGTTAAGGTTGGATTCGAGGAATCCTTGTACCGTTGATCATCTATGGGCACCTTACGATCTCTATCGTCCAACTTCTCATTACTTTGAAGATTGAAAATGACGGTTGAAACTTTGAACACGGTGCAGCAACTGTAAGTCCGCTAAATCTATAACAAAAAATTTGAACTTCAATCTGACGACTTTTTAGTCGCTGCACCGTGTTGCAAAAGATCAAACATAGAGAAAAGTAGTCAAATATGAACCAAAAGAAATCATACATCATATGACATATGCATGCACATGTTGGTAGCCAAGATTGACAAGGAAAATTTGTCGGGGAGGAAAAATTAACTAACCAACATAATTTATTAGAGGTAGATACCAATGGTCATTGGTTTTATGTTTTTTACTTTTTGTTAGACAAAATTTGAGAGAAATAAAGTGCTAAATTAGGGTGAGATAATAACTTGATTGGAATTTGTTTACCATGGGAAGGATTAACATTGCATTTTTGCAGTCTGGAAGAACAAGTTCTGGTTTATTATGAAAGGCACTTGAGAAGGCAAGGATAATATAAATGGAACAATATCACTCAGTGTTTACCTTTTTTTTAAATTTCTTTCTGGGTTTTGGGGGTAAGGAAATAAATGGTAGATTTGTTTTGTTTGTGGATGATAATATCATTTGTATCAGTTATAGATTGCCGGATGGATGGACTGACCAAACTTTTGTCTTTCATATATGATGATACCTATGAATTTCATTATGTTTTAAACATCCTGATATATTTTGTACATGTTCTTAGCTCAAATGCATTACCAATGTTAGAATATAAGTTGTGGCTTTTATCTTGTTTTTTGGTTTGATAGTGCATGTTATTATGTTAATCCGCAGTGCAAGCTGTATATAAATTATTACTGTATTTATTATTTTCAAACCTATGATCCAAAATTAACTATTTTCCATGCTTTAGGGGATTAAAGATGGCAATTTAAAAGGGACTAAACTAAGAATATGCTCATTTCAATGAACTAAAATTTAGAAAACAGCTTCTGCACTTCTTCATAAGCAATTTGGTCTCTGATCCTGCTACTTATTTGTAAATGGACTTGTATGAATGAGTTCACTAATTTGAGCAGGTTGCCTTAGTAACATTTGATCCTTCAATATTCATGGCCATCACTCATGTCTCTCATTCTCTCTATCTTCCCCTTTCTATCTTTCATCTCTCTTCTTTACACTGATCTCTCACAGTGTCAAACAATTAAGCAATGGCTCAATATTTAAATGACAATGAAACAGTGGTGCAATATTAACACTAGCTATTTTTTACTCTTAATATTCATTCATCATAAACAATATGATAACATTGTCATCTCAATTTTAATTTTCGTCTGATCAAGCAGATAAGCTACTGCCATCCAAAATCACAGTGATACAGATCATATGTACTATAAACCATGACTAAATTACATTTCATCTTTGGGAGGATGTTGATCTAACTAAATAATTTCAATTTTTATGAAATGTCATGCACAATAAAATGCAAAACTTATAAAGAATGTATAAGCATTTTCTTCCTTTGACATCTAACTCCCTAGCAGACACAAAAGCACCTGGAATTTCCACGCCGAATTCTTTCATCCTTGTGTTGATGACTGTGATCTATGGAACGCTTGAAGAAATGTTGCATCTCATTTGCTTTGTCATGTATAATATATAATTGAGATCCATGAGAAAGTCAAGAGTCAACTCGCCTTCAACGAGTTAACCGTCAGGTTGGGCCAACTAGTCTGTTTTCTGGAGCCATCCAAGCTGCAAGAAAAAGAAAATATTGTCAAATCTTGATAACTTGGCTCAAAATTAACTCACTTTTTAGTTTCAAGTAACACAATTGAACTATTTATAATTGAGATATTTTACTTTAGTCTATTGCTCATTAGAGGAATAGATCCTAAGAAATCATATGTACCTTCCATGCATACATTCCAAAGAAAGCTATTATATCTGCTGACCAAACAACAGCAAAGGACTTCAAAAAGAATGGGATTGCAACATTGAGCAAGGGGACTAGGAGGAAAAGATAGTTGAGAGCTTCTTTCTCATTCTTTGAGCAATCTCGAGCCCGCAAGGAAGGAATTGCTGCATATATATAAATGAATTGCATTTGTCACAAAACTTTTACTCCAAGTAAAGAATCATAGAAGTTAGGAAACCAATAAAATCTTGCATGAAGGAGCTGGAACAACTATTGGTCATAATTACAATCAGTTTCAAAAGCAAAATTGTTCATTTGAAAAAACTAAGGGTGTGTTTGGATGGAGGGTTTAAGAGGGGAAGGGAGGGGAGGGTTTACTTTTCATTTTTAAATTACGGACTATATAACATGTTTTTCTAAAATAAATTAAGTGTGATTGAAGTATTATACGATTGTTTATCACGTTAATATGTTAACTTTTTAAAAAACATTTCATAGTGTCCGTAATTTAAAAATGAAAAGTAAACCCTCCCCTCCCTTCCCCTCTTAAACCCTCCATCCAAACACACCCTAAAGCTCCACACATAGGCTAGATAAAAGGACTAAATCTAGGCAATCCTTGCCTTACAAGTCTGGTTTATGGAATTGAGTTACGATACAAATCTATGGCGCTATTAAGGTCTATCCTAGATATGTTAATGGGTCACCATTGGGTAATACTCAAGTCTAACATTGGCTAAAGATAATGTCTAAATATAGCTTATATATTCTAGATAATCTTCAATTACAAGCTAATTTCAATAGGTTATGTTAGACGCAAATGTCTCAAAACCTAATATTCTTTCTCATATTTACAAAAGGTTGTGAAATTCTAATTACCGGTCAATCAAACATTCAGCAGAATGATAACTGGAAAAGCATGAACTACCATTCCAGCACTTGTTCATTTATGCAACTTTCAAAATCAAGATAAAAAATCGGTAGGTTTTGAACTTACTGAACATCCAAATGGACCACATTCCCATCAATCTCCAAAGATCAGGTTGGTCTGAAGGGAAAATGAGATTAAAAGACAAAGCTCCACCCAACAACATTGATACATACGCTTGAACTTCAAAAACAGTATACAAGGTACTTCCAGGTACTGCAGGGTTTTTTGATGCCGTCGAAGCCCTCGGTGCAAAGGTTGCAGCTGTCTTCTGAGCCACCTATCAATTCAAAAACAAACATTTCAAATACAAAAATCATCATTTTTCTCTATCCTAAAGAACAAAAACCTTTCTAAGTGAATCTCTTGTTTAGATAAACAACTTAATTAAGCACTTACATCATAAGTGCTTCATAGTGTTGTTTTTATAACTACATATAAAATAAAGTCAAATTATGCTCATAAGCTATCCTAAAGAACTTATGAAAATAAGTTGAAAACATGTCATAAACTCATTAAATAAGCTCAAATAGATCAATACAATATACCCTTAATCAATTTTTAGAAAAGCATAGATTTTTACAAAATGGGTGTCCTTAAAATATGATTTGAAATGAAAATGGAAGGATTATAGAAAGATGGTGTGAAGCAACCAACCTTTTTAAGTTCTTTGTCTAATGGAGTAGAAAAAGTAGAGGAAGTGCTTTCTTCATTGGTGTTGGATTCAACTACTTTAACCTCTTCTACAACTTCTTCATTGGAAGTGGCACATGCAATGGGATAAGGTGAGCGTCTTAAGGTTGAAAGGAACTTTGGAAGGTTGGTTTTGTTTGTTAGAACCGGAGAGACTAAAGGGTAGGGTACCCTATAAAGGTAATGGTTTGAAGAATGGATTAAAGTGTTCATCTTTTTTCTTTTGGGGGGTTCTGAAATTAAGTTGTCATCGGAAACTCGAGGATGGTGATGAGAAGATGGAAGATAAGGAATGTGAGGTGGAGTAGTGACTAGGAACGCCGCAATGATGTGTTCAAACAATGAGGAACCACCTTAAACTCAATTAACGGTGTAGATTTGAACACATTTGGATTAGTTCAGCGCTATTAGCTTGAAATGATGTCCTGCAAATGAACGGTGGGATTAGACGTCTTGAATTAGTCGAGTTTTTGGGTGGATATGGAGTTTAAAGAATGGCATGGATTTGATTGTTTGTACAATCAATTGGGTTATCAGAATTTTCTTGCGATTCAATTCACTCTTCAAATTTTATCCTGTGATAAATTAGTTCGAGATTAATTTAGGTTTATTTTTGTTAGCGACCGAATTGGTAGTAAGGAAATTATAAGAGATTACTTTATCCGTCTCATGTTAAGTGACACAGTTGATTCTGTGACACATACCAATGCATATTTTTTTTTACCTTTAATATATTTAATTATCTATTAGAAAAAATTATGAAAATTTAATATTTTGAAAATATTCATCGAGATGAATCCAACATCTTATATGATATTATTTATCTTTGTATATTGATAGAAAAATATGGTCAAAGTATATCAGGTCAATATTGCACATTATCAAATAGGTCATCTAATATGAAATGGAGGGAGTAAAATTGATTTTCACTTTTTTTTTTCTTTCCCTTGGTTTGGTATGGCTTAGAAGAATGAGTTCTTGGAGAAATAGTAAGATATACTCCCTCTGGTCTTATGTATAAGAAAATATTCTTTTCTTAACTACATTTAATAATTAATGTATCTAGTCTTCATTGTAAACGAGATACATTAATTATTCAATATACCTAGAAAAAGAATCTTTTCTTATATATAAAACCAGAGGGAGTACCTGCAAAATTGTAGATATCGGAAGCATCATCATCTTTTAAGACTCATAATTTACTCTAAACAATCTTCTAAGAGTCAGATTGGAAAATATAATAAGATAGTTATACATAATAGTCTATAGTTTATAAACTCATATGATTAATAAGACATGTTTGTTAATAGTTATTTTATCGTAAGTTTATGGTTTATTTTTACTAGCTTATTATAGTTTTTGATAAAATAAATCAAGTAATTTACCACTAAAATTTTGTAGTCCTTCAATATTCTTTCAATTTTATCATCTTTTCATCTAAATAAATTGAAAAGAAATTAAATATTAATTAAGCATATTGTTTATGTTATATCATTTTTTAGTAATGATATATCATATTTTTATAATAGTTCAACCGTTAAGTTTATCAAACAATATAAATTTAGTTAGAGAGTTTATAAACTAGTTTATTAGTTATATGCTATAAACTCGTCAACTATAAACTAACGAGTAAATATGCAATTACCCTCTTGAAATTGTAAGTTTCGTTAATTACCCCCTGAAATTAACAAAACTTCAATTACCCCATGAAATTGCACAACGTTAATCAATTCACCCCCTCTGTCAAATTCTTCTGTTAGTCAACATGATGTTTTCCAAATACCCCCTGAAGTTTTGCACTTATGTGCAAAATGCCCCCCGAACTTGAAAATTTATGTTTTTTTTTCTTATCCTTGACTCAAGATATTAAACCAAACAATTAACAATTAATTTTAATACTTTAAACTCTACAATATTACAATCCAATATTACAATTACCTTTTGGATCTTTTATTACAATCTTATATTTTAGATAACAAAAAGCAAAACAATACACTAGTTCATAACCACTTTATAATACTTTATTAGATATGGAAATCCAAACTCAATAATACTTCGTTTGTGAATACAATGAGCATGTGACAATCAACATAAGCATTACCCTATGGAGCCTAACACTATTTGGCAATATCGATGTGTTTGACACCTATGTTAGGAGTCATAAGCTAGAATTCCAAAAAGAATTTCAATTCAGCATTGTTTTGATAGAAAAAGAAGCAGTTCAAAATACTCATAAAAGTTATTCCTATATCATCAATTAAAGTAAGTTATTTCTGTTATATTTTTATGTTTGATATCAGTTTCTATCATGATAATTCAGAGAATGCGTCTTAAATAACTTAAATATTAAAGCTAACTGTTAATTGTTTGCCTTTAATATTTTTTTAATCAAGTATAAGAAAAAAATTATAAATTTTCAAGTTCGGTGGGCATTTTGCACATTAGTACAAAACTTCAGAGGGTGTATTTGCAAAACGTCATGTTGACTAACAAAAGAATTTGACGGAGGGGGTAAATTGATTAACGTTGTGCAATTTCAGGGGGGTAATCGAAGTTTTATTAATTTCAGGCGAGTAATTGACGAAACTTACAATTTAAGAAGATAATTGCATATTTACTCATAAACTAACTTACTAGATATACGCTATTTTTTTTATACCAAATAAAGTTTAAAACTGATATATGGTTTTAATTAGTCAAAAAAGACTAATATGATGATATAAAAAAATTGTTAATTGGGTTTCTACATAAGATTACTAACTACTATGTTTGTTCGATTATTTATTACTACATGTTGATTTAAAATCTGTTGGATTATATTATGATGAGAAAATCAATATTAATTAATTCTAGTAGAACTAGCAGGTTATGAGAAAAATAAAAATGTGCATTAGAAACCATTTTCCACAATTACGCATACAGATTTTTTTTTTACAATATTTATTGATACAAATCTTAAGCAAATTAATGTTTATTCTTTGCTCTAGATTAGAAGATTTTATTTAACAATTAGTGTTTGTCATGTATCCAACTATAAATAAAAGCGAGAGTGTATTTTAGCATCAGAAGTCAATATGTCCGAGTGGTTAAGGAGACAGACTTGAAATCTGTTGGGCTTCGCCCGCGCAGGTTCGAACCCTGCTGTTGACGATTTATTTTGCTTTTTTTATATATCGCTTAAAATATCATAGGTTATTTCCTAGTAGCTTTTTTTTTGGTTCTAAATTTTCTGGTAATTACTAGACATTTGTATTAGGAAAAACGAAAAAATGGACTTAATATTGTAGTATGATACTCTTGCTATTGGTGACTATATTTTTTCACTAAAAATATGAGCATTTTTTTTAGGCAAAATAAAGGGTACAGAAAAAACAAAGCAGAACAGATGAAACAACCAGAATTTAGAGGAGCAACATTAAACCCAATTACTAGCAAGACGAACGACTGGAAGGCCCAACCTTAAACCTTTTGCTAGTCTCAGAGTGTCGCTTTAATTTACTTTTTTTTTCCTATGGAATCACCAACTGAAATAATTGATTTGAGTCTGAATTAAGAAAATCTTCCTTCTGACCCATGTTAGCCCATGAGTCGCTCAGAAAATCCATAGTTTGTTGGGCCACAGTAGGAACAAGCTCTAAAACTTGCATGTCATGAATAACATTTTCACTAAAGTGTGACAAGTCGGGGTCTGTCGCCACTATGGCCCTACCAAGATCTTCCTGAGCATTCTCTATCGGTACCACATCCTCGTTTAACTCTTCACAACAAAGAGTGTCGACTAAGTTTGCATCAGATGCTTCATCACGAATGTTATCAATATTTCTTTGATCTGATGGGGAGTCTGGTAAAACAGTGTTGTCATCTAACTCCACAATGGGAATGAGATCAACATCATGATTTTTAGTGGCAAGACTCTCGATGTTTGTATCTAATATTTCTGCATTTGCAACTAAAGAAGGCAAAGGGGAAGCAACAATTTTAGGGTTTTTCTCACCCTTATTAGTGGATTTTTTTGTTATCACAGCCTCTTGCGCTTTAGGTTTATCCTGCTTATTACTTGCAACCATTTTTCCATGCTTCAACTTGTTACATTGAGATATGTGATGACTTCATCTAAAGTAATAGGAATACCAACAACACAAGCAATTTCAATTAAAGTTTTTTCCGTCCAATATTCCCGAGGGAGATCAGAGAAACAAATCCAAACCTGGGCAGTAGATTGTTTCTGAGCGCCGGGGCAGAAGTCAGGAACCCATTGCGACAAGCGAATGATTCCAAATTTGAGATTCCAAGAACCTGTTGACCAAATGGAGCGCATTTCCTCAATAGTTGAGAATTCAAATTCGAAGAAACCTTTGCCCATTGGAGCAATCTTCCAGTTATTGATTTTCCAAAGGGGAATCAAGGTTTCATGAAGTTGCTTTGATGTTGGAGCTTTCTCTCCTTTCTTCAAAATCAACCTCCCATAGAGGATACTTTTGCATTCTTCAACTCCCTTGGTGTATTCATTCTTGGAGATTTTGATTGAAATTGAGTCACCTTTCATACATGGTTGAGGTAAATCGGTGACTGTGAAATTTGTGTTGTTGCTCACTGCTTGAGCGAAAGATAACTTAGATTGTGTGGTGAAGTTTCTAGCTGCAATTGTATCAACATCATCAACTATATTGATTGTTTTGGGAACCAAGCTAGCACCCGACTTATCGACAACTAGTCCATCGGAAGCCAAATCAGAAACAACCTTTGTAACTTCATGCTGAGGCGCACACAAAGGCATCCCAACAAGTTCATTCGAGCTCAAAAGAGAACCTGAGAAGCATAATTGTTCTTCCATTTCTGAAAACAACCCAGAAACTTAGGTCACGTCAAACCTAGAGACTAGTACTTAACAGATCACAAATTCACAACAACTAGATTTAAAATCGACTACACAAATTGACAGAGAAAGCCAATCGAAGAAGCCAACAACACAATACAGTAAACAGAACCGGAAAACCCAGAAGGAACGAAAGCCTTACCGCCGCGATCAAACGCCGCCGCGAACGACGGAGGAGAGAAGGCCGTTGAAGGCGCCGACCAAGTGGTTCATATCCAGTTCAACAAGTTGGAGTTTTGGCGCCAATCGGGGTACTTTTCATCTTCTCTCGATGGGGGTACTGTTCATAGGAGATCGCACCTTTTCTTTCTTCTCGCTGATGAAGTTGGTAAAACAAACATGTTTCACTAGAAATAAAAACATAAATTTAAAATTTTATTAAAGTTATGGCAATTGAAAGGTTATACATCAGTGATCCTTTAAGTTTAACGTTTGTATCTTTATTCTTCAAAACAAAAAAAAGTTTATACCCCTGAAAAAATGTTTAACATTTGCAACATGTACATTAATCTTTTGTGTGTTTTTAGTTTCATATTGATCATTTAAGTGATGTAATATTTGCACCGTTAACATTTTCCATCCATCTCAGAAGCTTGGGTGTTAGTTAATGGCTGGTATGGCACCGTTAATGGTTGATGTGGCGGGTCCAAAACAATAAAGTATTATCTTTTAAATTAATTTTTATTAACAAAAACAAGAAAAAAAAAATCAAGAACTCCTTTGTTCACTCTTCTTCAACATTCATTTCTGCCCCTTTCTTCACTCTCTCCTTCAAGAGTTATCATCTTCATCTCTTAAAATTAAGATTTTTTTTCTTCTAACTTCTTCATCCAACCACCACCACCACCTCCGTCGTCATCATCATAACTTTTTCTCACCATCATCAATTTTCTCCGCATCAACAAAACTCAGTTTGCACCTAAATTAAAGACTTTGTTTCTTAAATATATGATTAAAGAAACTTAATAATTATCCGGTCTCATATACACACACATACTTTTTCCGGTCTAATATATAAGTAAAAAAAAATTACTTCACACTCTTTAACAAAAATAGTTTACTTAATTAATTTTACCCAAAGTAATAGAAAAGATATTGAAAAGTAAAATTTAAATTAATTAAAGGATATTTTAGGAATGATAATACATAAGAGAAATTTAAAAATTAAGGAGCAACGTGTGAAAAAAAAGAGCGGATTTCCGCTAGTGTAACAAAAAGTTATGCATAACAAAAAAAAGAAGATATAAAATAGGAAGCAGCGTGTGAGTTAAGCAACAGTGCACCATAAATAAAGGTCGAGAGAAGCCATCATCCATAATAACCCTAATAGCGATAACTCATCATGAATCGTATCTATGAACTGAAAATAAGTCCAACCGAAGAACCAACATTTACAATCCCAAAAGATGATCCTTTTAGTAACCACTTTTACATTAATTTCCATTACATCCAAGTTAATTTTCCCTTGCATCTCAATGCCTCAAACTCATTTTCTGCTTGTAGTACCACCATGAATCGCATCTTTTTTATTCCTTGTGACATCTTGAGTAATTGTGATGATGCCAACACATTCTTATATTACACTTTTTCCTCCATGCCTATTTCTTCTGACATAGTAAAACAAATCCTGCCCGAGATTGGAAAACATGTTAAGGAGATGGTCGCAAAGAACGATGAAGGTCATAATAGGTGGGAGATAGATGCGAAGCTTTTTGCCTATACATGGTATGTTGGAGATGATGATGCTCTAAAAGCCGTACTTGTTTTGGATAATTTGAAAAAGGTTGGAATGGATCATCACTCATCTTGTTACTCTACAGATCAATGTTCAATTTGTTTGGAAGAGCTCTTCAATGGATCAAAGTCAGAATGTGTTATGACCAAATGTTTGCATGTTTTTCATAAAGAGTGTATCTTCCAATGGTTCAAAATTTGCTTCAGTCATAAACCATCCCTCTTGTGTCCATTGTGTCGCAATAATGAGATATTTTAAGGAAAAATCAACCAACTCAAGGGTGTACTTTGCATGGAGTATTTTTTCCTTATGTTTTTATGATTGGATGAAGCTTTCCTGTATGTAGCCTTTTCAGGAAATTTGTTGCTTAAACAACCTTTCATATTGTTTATGAACTTCTGGCTTCAAAACTTGTTAGAACAATCCCTTTTGCTTTGTAATTAATTAGACCAATCGTTTTAGCTTGCCTTAAGGCCAGTACGTTTCGGTACATGTTCTTGTTTTCTTTTTCTTTTACTATACGAGTATATGATCTTTGATTATTGGCTTAATATCAGTTTTGACCCTCTAAGTATCAGAAAGTAGCGATTTTGACCCCTTAACAAAATAAAATACAGTCCTCTAAGTACTGACCCTTTTGCAGTTTTGACCCAGACCAATTTTGACCAAGTCAATGGTGACGTGGCCGCCACGTGTGTAATTATTTATTATTTATTTATTTCAAATTATTAAAAAAATAAAAATAATTATTTTTTAATTAAAAAAATATTTTAAAAATTAAAAATTAAAAAATTACACACGTAGCGGCCACGTCAACATTGACTTCGTCAAAATTGATCTGGGGGCCAAAACTGCAAAAGGGGCAGTACTTCCTCGTACTTAGACATGGCAACGGGGCGGATTTAAGCATCCCCGTCCCCACCCCCGCTTCCATGCACCTGCCCCCACACCATTCAAAGGTAAAAATTAAACACCCAACCCCGCCCCCAATGGGGACGGGTGTCCCGGCCCCACCCCCACCCGTGAAAACTCTATTTTTTATAAAATATTTAAAAAATGCATATTTTTTCATTTTTCATAGCAATAAAAAACAATAATTATATTAATAATTAAATATCTAATAAACATTTTTCAAAAGAGAAAAATAATTATAATAAATATGTTTCTAAAGATTAATAATATATTAAAATATGTTGGTGCTTATGGAAATAAGATTATAAAATTTAATAAAATAAATTTCAAAAAGCGGGTGCGGGACGGGGGTAAGCATCCCCTGCCCCGGTCCTGCCCTCGTACTAAAAATCTAAATTTCCCCTACACCTGCACTCGCACCTAGTTAAATCGGCTTTTCCCCTTTAAATTTGGGGCGGGGGCGGCTATTGTTGCCATGTCTACTCGTACTACCCCTTTTCTTCTGGTTTTTTTT
>Ga0228710_1004178_pt1 | contig 22798 bp, 13 predicted proteins | sample MedpolnodulmetaG_FD_177995 | JGI IMG/M metagenome (GOLD analysis project Ga0228710, IMG submission 177995) | Root nodule microbial communities from Medicago polymorpha collected in Santa Monica, California, United States - pink nodules | ecosystem: Host-associated > Plants > Roots > Nodule...
TAATTTGAAGGGGAGTTCAGGGCAACATTCGTATAAAATCTCTAAAAACTTTGTTCAAGATGCTGGGAGTGCACAAAGTAACGGTTCCAGCAGATTTGATGGCATTTCATCAACTATTGAAGTACTGAGGAACCAGAATATCAGGTAACTACATTAGTGACTTTAGTATTTATCTTGAGACACTAGTACTGTCGAAAATTACATTTTGTGCTCCTTTTATTTCAATTATGTAATTGAATTATTTGAGGCTTGGACTTTTGACTTTGGTGTAACTCATTAAGTGCAATTTAACAACTGGTTTTGTAAAGCTACAGTTTGTATTGCTGTTTGATATCCTAATCACTACATACGAGCTACATTGTTGACATTAATAGGACAGTTGCTAATGAGTTAGACCCTGGTTATTTGTACAGTAACGTGCATCCTTTCTGCATCCCCTCGCCTTGCTAAAAGATTTAATGTTCTGTTAATTTTTTCAAGAGATAACTTACGATTTTGTTCCTTGTGTTTCATCAGATCATCCGCGTAGAGAAGACATCGTGTCAATGGCTCAGCAAGCATCACAGACTCACCTCGGATCACTAATTTGCTGAAATCAATCTTCTTGTCCAAGCTGCAGTGCACTAGTTACCTTAAAACGACTACTAGACTAGTAGATTATTGCTTAGAAAAAATGTCTTTTTTTTCTCTTTTAAATTAATCATAGTGAGACAAAATCAGCAATGTGTGAATTTGGATGTAAAATGGGAGCTGAGTTTTCTTGATGTGTAGCATAAATGTAGAAATGTGATGCAGACGTAGGAGTTCTCCAATATGTATCGTAATTATTTTGTTATATTAGGTCTTTGGGACCTTTGCCATTGGCATTAGATAGAAAAGAAAGTGACTATGCTGTGCTCAGAAGAATTCCACATCTAAGATATATGGTCTAAAACAACCTTTTTAAATAAACATGATAACATCTGGAGCAATAACATGTGTGATCCACGGGTGAAGTATGTGTTGGTTGTTTGGAGGAATACAGACAGAATATCAACATAAAACATGTTACGCATAACTAAATATTAAGAGTAACTACCGTCAAATTATTAGGGACCAAAAAAGGCAAATTCTTGTTCATGGAAAACATGGTCCATGGTGGACCATTATTAAAAACCATTGAATAAAGTAGGCCTACTGATTTTTATGATGCACAAGTCATAGGTAATTTTGTTCTCTCTCCCACTCTCCCTTGCCACCACTTGCAGCACCCAAATACATGCTTCCGCCAACCTTAACATCCCTACTCTCTCCACCTGTGGAGGCACAATGATGTAGAGGCAGAGCTCCCAGCTAATCGTGTTGTGGGTCTCGGATAGAGGTGGCGTGTTTGGATGTCATTGGAGACGATGAGAGTGGGTCGCCGGGCTTGGTGGTGTTGGGGTTGTATAAACTAAATCCTAAACATGACTTTCTTATTTTAAACATGCATTGGCGACAAGAAAACTTATTTGAGAATTCATTTCAAACATTTTGTTGAGCCAAGATTTGTAGCTTTGAGCATGATTGAATGTTCAATATAAAAAAGTTTTGTAAACACAACGATTTGCTTTCCAGTACTAAGCATCAATGAGTAAAAATAAAATAAATATCTTTTAACATTTTATCGTCTTTAAATTTATCATGAGCTAAAATGCCGAACCATTTGGATAGCCTTTATAACCTTCATGTTCTTAAAATGTGCTTGAGTTAAATGTTTTTGATCCATATAGAAATTTAAACTTTTCATTATAGTCTCCTTAAAATTTTCCTAGGATTTAATCCCCCAAAAAATTTGTCCATGCTTATGGTATATGTTTTTAAGTTAGGTCATATGTAATTTTTAAATTTATGAATGAAGGCTTCCGTTTTTGTTGAGTTAGTGATCCATTGATACCATGTGTAAGTCTAAAATCTCAACCATTAAGAGATTTAGTGATCCGTTGACACCATATATAAGTCTAAAGATTTGGTGTAAGTCTTTACATTTGATTTAAGAATAAAAGAAACGATCATAATTTTCATCTCTTGAATATTCATCATCCGTTTCTTCAAAGTTCAAACCAATAAAAATCAAGAATCTTCATATTTCTTCCAAAAAATCTAACAAAAAATTTATGTTTAGTGACGATGATTGAAGATGAAGATAATGATGAAAATTATGAATGTTTGCCTTTTTTTTCTAGGTATTTTTATAAAAGAAATTATTTATGAATAAAAATATTATTCATAATTCTACATGGCATGCCAACTCATTATTTTTTGAATAAAAAATGTAAAAAAAGATTAACTTGTAAACGCTATAAAAGATCAACAACAACAACCAAGTTATATCCCACTACGTGGGGTCAGGTACATGAGTCAAACAACACAATATTGTTCTAATAAAAACCATGTCTTTCTCCAAATCATTTATCTTTAGATCCTTCATAATGAGTGAATCATCAACTTCGTCCCTGAATTTGTACGAATCGGCCAAATTCGTCCCCCAATTTAACGAAATATCAAATTAGTCCCTGAATTTGAAAAATGTCAATCAATTTAGTCCCTTTGTTCAATTGGAGTGTTAACGGTGCTGACGTGGTCGTTAACCTCTCACATGTCAGATGCCACATAAACATGGACTAATTTGGCTGATAGTAACCAAAATTTCCAAGGACGAAATTGATTGATTTGCAGAAAATGTTCTTTCCTCCCCAACGACTCTTTCTTTCTTCCCCAAATATATAAAATTGGAACCCTAATTTTACAATCTTTAATCTACACACCAAAATTTCTTCCAATAATGAGTGATAACGTTCTTCCCCAATTCAAAAAACTTCAAACCCTAATTTTTTTATTGAATCCGAAAACCAGAATCCCCAATTTCTTTTTATGGAATTGGTGCTGGTCATGGAAGAAATACAAGATTGATAGAGAAGGAAAAATTTGATTGTATAGGAAGTGAGCTTAGGCTGATTAAGTTTTTGATAGTCGTAATTTGCTTGTTTGAGTTTTTTAACATGCTGATGTATTGTTCTATGTGTGGGTAAAGTTGTAATGAAAAGAGGTTGAAGATGAATGAAATGTAGCCTTTCTGCAATAATTTTACCATCATATTAGTCCCTGAATTATTTGTCTAACTATCAAATCGATCCCTGCATTATATTAAAAAACCATAAAATAAGTCCTTGAATTATATAAACAGAAATCAATTTGATCGTTGAAGTAGCCTCTACAATGTCCCACAAACATAACTCATCAACATCCATTTTTTCCCAAACACGAAATTCACCACGAACATATTGCAGCCTCCGATACTCATCTCTCTCTAAACCACCATCGTGATGCAGGATTAGCGTAGGTGGTTGTTTATCATTGCCACTTTCCTTAGCCTTAACCATGGACTGAACCTTCTCCATCAATCTTGTCTTTCTTCCCTGACCAGCACCAATTCCGTCAAAATAATTGGGGATTCTGGTTTTCGGATTCAATCAAAAAAAAAATTAGGGTTTGGAGTTTTTTGAATTTGGGAAGAACGTTACCACTAATTATTGGAAGAAATTTTGGTGTGTAGATTAAAGATTGTAAAATCAGGGTTCCAATTTTATATATTTGGGGAAGAAAGAGCCATTGGGGAAGAAAGAAAGAGTTGTTGGGGGGAGGAAAGAACATTTTCTACAAATCAATCAATTTCGTCCTTGTAAATTTTGGTCACTATCAGCCAAATTAGTCCCTGCTTATGTGGCATCTGACATGTGAGAGGTTAACAGTCACGTCAGCACCGTTAACACTCCAATTGGACAAAGAGACTAAATTGATTGACATTTTACAAATTCAGGGACTATTTTGATATTTCGTTAAATTGAGGGACAAATTTGGCCGATTCGTACAAATTCAGGGACGAAGTTGATGATTCACTCCCTTCATAATAGTTCTTTTTATAATTTTTCTATGTCGACCCTACCTCTAGTGATATGACTCCCATCCATATGGTATACTCTCCTAACTACAGATCCACAAGTCTTCTCTCTTGATGCCTAAACCACCTAAGTATAGTTTCTGCCATCTTTTCTACTAAAGATGTTACCCCAACTCTCTCTCTCTCTCTCTCTCTAATGTCGTCATTTCTAATTTTATCTCATCTAGTCTTACCATACATCCAACACAACATCCTCATTTACTCTATACTTACTATATGTTTGTGTTGGTTCTTCACTGTGTAATACTTTGTCCCATACAACATCGTCAGTCTTACCGATGTCTGATTAAATTTTCCCTTCAAGTTGTGGTATGAAATGATCTCCACTTTCACCTTTATGCTAGAAACACTTCGCCTCTTGCTAAAGGTACATTCCATATACTCTTTATTGCTTCTACTCGAGTGAAACTCATATGTTTCTAAGGCTTGTCACCAAGTCTTCAACCTCCCATTTAATTCTTCCCTTGACTCTCAAAGCAGAACTATATCATATGCGAAAAACAGACATCTTGATGCTCCCTCTTGGATGTGTTCTATAAGTACATTCAAAACTAAGGTAAAAAGATAAGGTTTTAATGTTGAACCTTGGTGAAATTGTATTGTTATGAGAAAATCTTTGGTGTCTCCTCACACTAGTCGAGATCCCCTTCATACATATCCTTAGTAACTTGAAAACTACATTAAAGGTTCTCATTTTTTTTTACAAGATGTTAAGCTCTATTTTATATTATGATACATTTTTAAATAATCATCTTGATGTTGCTCAACTAGAAGAGAAAATCTACATCAATTAATTGTTACCTACAAACTACGAACACGGTTTGAACTGATTACTCAATTTTAAGATATTTGGTCAAAATAGTTAGGCCAATATATTGGTCACCAACACTCTTCAATTATTACTACTCCCTAATGTCTTAGGTGAGCCCATAATTCTTTAAGGTTTAAGAAAACAAAATTAAGTAAATAAATAATTATTAGAATATGTTTATAGCTAATAACAATTGAACAGTTAAATTAGGTCAAGCACCAAAGTTATGGTTAGCAATCATTGAGATCTAGATCGATTTACAAACATCCTTAAACACATAAAAACATTAAGTATAAAATTAACTGAATAAATACCGAAGTAATCAATTGAGTTCATAATATAATTTAGAGCTACATGATCAAGAAATTACAGAGGAGATCCTCTACTTAACCTAATCAAACATAATTTAGCTAAACATTGAGAGAAGAATAGATAACATAACCATGAAGGTGTTGCTCCTTGATTCTTCCTCCTCTCCTTGCTCGGTTTCCTCCTCTTGTGTATTATCCAAAACCCTAATCATGTGTTTCTTCAACTCTTTGTTCTGATGGATGCTTTCTGGTGTTTCTTCCTTTATTTATTTATAGTCATGTTTTGACCTAATTTCTAAGCAATTTAATTTTCATTTGGGTCAACCAAATAAGCGTAATAACCTAAATAAGTGAGAACATTTCTATTTGCACCTCTTTTGCAAATGACCTTCATGACGCGTGGCTCTTAGCACGCAACACGAGTTGCATCGAGACGAAACACTTCTCAATATCTCCAAACCCCATAATGTGAATCTTGAAGCCCGCGACTCGAGTTGATGTGAGGTTGAACATGAAGAATTCTCTTTGAAATTGTGTCGTGTTGCTTATAACAAGTGTTGCGAGTGATGGCAAGGATGATCTTTTAGCCTTTCTTCATTCGTTGTCTCATTTGTCATCACTAAAATGTCGGTAACGACTATACCCTAAAAATTAATATGATGAAACTTGTAATAGCCATAATATGGTCAATTAGGCTTATACCTAAGTCCTCCAAAAAAATTTCTTTACCTATTATACTCTGAAGTGTTATTTCTCCTAGTGTCAACTAGGGGTTGGTTCCTTTCTAATAAATTATCAATGAATAAGCCTAAACATTCACATATATCAAAGGCTGCTAATAGTATATTGATGTTTCAATCCCTCATTCACTCTTATTTCTCCCAAATGAAAAAGCTTCACATTTATGGATTAAGAGATTAAAATCAATTGATACTGAAAATTTAAAAGAATAATTTTTTGTTTTAATCTTGAACAATCATTAAAACATAATGAAACATTGGTGGATAAAATTTATCGTGTGGACTAATATTTTAAAGATAAATAATACAAATGGAAACCGATACACCAATTGATTTTGTTGAAAAATGATACAACAATTGATCAACTGAAAGCTTGTATGGGCTATTTTTTGTGCTCATGAGCAAATGCGCGACCAAGTCTAGGAAAAGACAGTTTCAACACAACTCTAAGTGTGGAAAAAGACAAACCTAGAGAGACCAAAAGAGTGAACCATTAAGGGTTAAATAGGCTAAAGGTTGAGGGATTTTGGAGTAGATTAAAGGGTTTGAAAACACCATTCAAACACTTTGGATGTGAAATCATTGAGTCCCTTAGCCATAAGAAGAGATTCAAGAAAAGGGTAGAACTTAAAGTTTACAGATCAAGGCTAATTTTGTGTAACCTTTTGGTTTCTCTTTGTAAAGAATTCATTCATAATGAATTGGAGAGATCACTCTCCTCCAGACGTAGGTCAAATTTAGGCCAAACTGGGTGAACAAATATCATCATGTTTTTCCTTCTTCTCCTTTATCTTGTTTTATTGTATGTTTTTGTTGGATTACTTTTGTTTTGGTTGCTTCTAATTTTGCTCCACACATCAAAGTATTGGTGTGAGTTTTGTCCAAATTCATAATAATTGGTGCCAACCATGGACCAATTGGAACAAATCATTAGGCGAGCACCATTAGTACCAAGTTGAATGTCGAGAAATTCGTCGATACAAAGGTGTGCAAACACATAGAAGGGAAAGGATGCGTTGGTGACTACCATGTCACAAGTAGACAAGACCAAGATGGTGGAGTGGAGAGGGCTAGGGGGCCATTATCTTGTGCCTCATAGATAAAAATTTGAGAGACGTTGCAAAGGAGATAACTAGGGGTGCTATAATGATGCCTTGATTGAAAAAAGAATAAGGATGAGTATCTCACCTTGAAAATAGAGACACTTGCAAGTTGTCCTTCATGTATAAGGGGTGATCGTCGTTTATATGTTGAATACTCAACATCATCTCGAAGAGGTGGTGCTACTGCTAAGAATACTGAAGGCCAGACTGGAGAGGCAAAGGTAAGAGCAATCATGATCAACCTTAGAGGTGGAGGTTACAAGGTGAAAGGCATAATGGGGGTACATAATTGAAATTTGAGGTAGAGAAATCTCATCTTGAGATGGAATCTTCCATTATTGGGACTAGGTAGAGACAAATGGTGGCAAAAGAATGTACAACTATGTAGTCCTTGTGTGTTATGCTTTAGTTGAAAGCAATGCAATTCTTAAAGAGGACAAAGATGTGCAATTTGTGGGGTTTAAGAAGGTATGGTATGACCTATGGGATTACCTAAAAGTGCACGGGAAATTAGAGGCAACGGAATCTTCAAGAGGACAAACATGATCACTACAAGAGCTAATGAAGATACAATGAAACTTGTTGAAGTAGCAAAAATATAAAATAATTTAGTTGAGTGCAAGGATCTTCAAGAGGGCGAAAGTAATTTCGAGGGTTGAAGAGTTGAAGGTGAAAGAATGTGGGGCTACAAAATGCAGTTGGATGCAAGTTCAATTAGCAAGGTGGTTGACGTTCAAAGTGGTATCTTCGTCGATTTCAAGGCAAGGTGGAGAATTGTTGAATAATACCTTAAGATATGTTTTTTGGGCATTATGCAATTTTGTGCCCAGACGTAAGAAATCAATTGAAAGCGATTTTGGGGCTGTTTTTTTACCACCGGGCGCAACCCGTTTGCACTAGGTGCAAATGCGCGGCCATGTCTATAAAAAGACAATCTCGAAACAAATTTAATTGACGAAAAAGGCAAACGTAGAGACCAAAAGAGGGAACCTTTAGGGAATCAATAGGCTAAAGGTTGAGGGATTTTGGGTTAGACCATAGGGTTTGGGAACATCATTCAAATACCTTGGGTGTGAAATCATTGAGTCTCTTAGCCATGTGAAGAGATTTGGAAAAAGGTTTACGAATGAAATTTAATTTCTTGTAACCTTTTGGTTTCTCTTTGAAAAGAACTCATTGATAGTGAATTTGAGATCTGATCTCTCCTATAGACGTAGGTCAAATTTGGACTAAATTGGATGAACAAATATCGCCGTGTTTTTCCTTCTTCTCGTTTATCTTGTTGTATTGTCTGTTCTTGTTGGATCACTTTGGTTTTGGTTGCTGCTAATTTTGCCCCACACATCAAAGTATTGGTTTTGGTTGATACTAATCTTGTCGGATCACTTTGTTTTATTGTCTTTTTCAAATGCATATGTTGCTTACAAAATAATGTTAAATGACATGAAATACAGTAATTTAACAAGGGATTTTGCAGTATGACCACATAATTAATTTTGAATTATAAATTTTATTTTTTTTTGCCAAAAAAGGCTCGTTTTAGAACTCGTCTTGGGCCTCATTATATGTTGGACCGGCTCTAAAAGAATTCGTCTCAAACTGTGGCAAGTCATCCCACTAAGGGGTACCGATATAGAGTGGCCATAATTTTAAATTCTGAATCTTGAAAATGTTGTTATTAATTCTATAAGTTATTTTTTATTTACTATCTCATTTAGACATTTTTAAATTAGTAATTTTTTTTTTATGTGAAATTCAAACTTTGACCTTGACCAACAAAAAGAGTTCAAATTTTGACCCATTTTCAAAGACATTTAATGTACACCAACCAAAACAAAAAAAAAATCAAATTTTGACCAATTTTCAAAGACATTTAATGCATTTTAATGTAGTCTATTCCATCCATTGCTAATTATAAGCAAATTTGATTTTTTAGGTTCATTCAATTAATGATGTATGTGGCTCATATTATAAACCATATACATAATTAATTGAATGAACCTAAAAAATTAAATTTACTTATAATTAACAACGAAGGGAATATATTACTGTCTTATTAGCTATTTTTTCAAAGATTATTTATACATTTTTTGCATTATATAAAGGATGCTTGGGTCACATTCTTACCCACACCAAAACTATGCAACCTATCAGTTTTTCTCTTTTCTTTCTCTCTTATTTTCAAGTCACCTCTTCCTCTTTCTTTCTTTTTGTCCCTATGTAAAAGCCTCTTTGGTTAAAGTGCCCCTTCAAAAGTTAGAGTGACCTAAGTACCATATTTTAGTCTATAAACTAATGTGAAAAATCAAATTTTCTCATAACATTAGACATGTCATCTTCTTTTATCTACTTTACTCAAGGAATCATTTCTCATCCAATCAATCTCCGAAGCAGGAAAATATGTTATTGATTTAAACACGTCTTATTTTCGTTGTAATCATATTTACAACAGTGATTCATCGTATGTGTGATCATATTTTCATTGTAGCCGAAAAATTGTCGAACAACAGTGATGCATGTCGTTACGCACCTCCATGCATGGACCTGCTCCACCATCACTTTTGTGAGTTTTTCTACCATTGCATTTTCTTGGCACCCTAATTTAACATGATCCAATTTCAAAATCAAAATAGATTACGCTAATAAATTACATTTATTGGATCTACGATTTATAACTGTAATATGTTAGATTCGATTTTGATTTCTGAATTTGGGTTGATTGATTGTAGATTGGAAATGATAGACATTTTTAATTTATTGAAGAAATAGTAAGTCGAATTTGAAGTGTTTAGTTTTATGACATTCTCTGTTAAAAAAATATATCTATTTTTTATTTTACTAGTGTTTTGTTTTTATTAACATATTAGATACAAATATTTGTGACTTTTGTAACAAAAAAAAACTATATGATTTTCAAATTGTTACAAACAATTTTTAGTTTTTTTTCTTCAATTACATGAATAATATAGCAAATATAAAATTTATTCTTATTTTTTTAATCACACTAACAATCAAAAAATTAATTCTTTTTACTGTATTGATGGTAATGGGTATGCATGATATATGAACGAGTCCACCCAAGTTATAGGAAAGACCTTGATGCATTTTGCAAGTTTATTGAAGAATACATTGTTAATGGAGTTTTTATAGATATGTCCAAAAGAAGTTTAGTCACCGATATAAAACTAAAATCGGTGCTGGTTCTGTCCCTAGAGAACTGCAAATTGACAAACTCGTTACTCTAAAAGTTGGCTTTCTAGAAGGTCATTAGTATTTCAATATATTTTTTTATTAAGTTTAGGTATTTATTATGTAGATTGTATATATTTCAAAGCTTTATGTGTCTGGATTGTAGATATGAGGTACTGAATGGTGAGAGAAATTTCAAATTGATGAAAAAAGTGTATTTTATAAAGAGGTACATTGTTGTGTTCTAGTCTATGATGTTAATGTCATGAAATTATTTGATATGTTTGATAACTGGCATAAGGAGTTTGTCACAATGGTTGGCGAGAAACTCCTTGTGCCAGTAATGAAGCATATCAAACGATTTTATGACATTGACATCGTACACTAGAACACAACAATATGCCCCTTTATAAATTGCAGCAACATCATCACTTTGAAATCTCTCTCGCCCTTCAGCGTCCGATATCTACAATCCAGACACATAAAGCATTAAAATATACACAATCTAGATGATAAAATACCTAAACTTAATAAAAGAGGAATATTGAAATACTAATGACCTAGAAAGCCCACTTGTAGAGTAACGAGTCTGTCGTCGATCTGCAATTCTCCAAGGACAAAACCAGCACCGATTGTGGCTAATTGATGACTAAATTTCTTGTGCACATATCTATAACAACTCCATCAACAATATATTCTTCCAATAACTTGCAAAATGCATCAAGTTCTTTCCTTTCACCCGGGTGGACTCGTTCATATATCAAGCACATCCATATCTAATAATTGTTTTTAAAATATGTGATAAAACAATCAATTTCACAATATGATTACATTTACGGTAATTACTTAGTGTTTCATATTTTAAATGTGGTCCTTCATTATATATATATATATATTTAAGACATTTGTACTTATATAATTTAGTTGATTATGATGATATGTAAGGGAGATCAGAGACGTTAATATCAACTTCATTCTATTCAAAAAGGTGACATTACTCTTTATCTGCAATTGATTATCTCTTTTTTGGTGGCATCTTTACTCCTTTTAAACTTTTTTTTCTTAATTAGGTAACCAGTGAGAAAATAAATGTCAATTCATGGATAACCAATCCTTACATGATAAAATAAAAATCGTGAAAGTAGTCTTATGTTTTAAATCTTTTTTGTTATGATTTTCTCCTTGCTTGTTTCGGTAATAAATGTGAGAAATACTCCCTCCAGTCACAATTTACTTTGTTATGCTCATTAAATAACTTATGTATTTGTACTATATATACACTAGTTACATTAGTTATTGAATAAATTTGAAAAGTAAATTGTCGAAGGAGTAAATCTACACAAACTATGATTTATTTTATTGAATTTCAAAAAACATTGACACACATCTACTTACTATATATTAAATATTAATCCCTATGATTTTACCATTTTGCCACCTCACTATTATATGGGTGGATTTCCCATTTTACCCCTCACAATTTTTTTTAATTATTTTATAATTTTTATATTTTTAATAACTTATAACTATTTTCCAATTTTTATGTTTTTAACTATTTTTTAATTTTTTTTCTCCCAAATTCAGTTGCTTCTACATTGCTGTTGTGGGAGATTAAGATATCGTTTGACCCGGCTTTTTTCCAACTTCTCTACATTTTTAAGGAGAAATTAGGCCAAACACAGTATCAATTAAGTACTTACTAAAAAAAGTAAATTTTTTTAAATGCATAAAATTGAATGAAATGAGCTTTGGCCAAAAGTTGTTGAATGTTACTTTAAAAAACTATTTCTCGACAATTTATTTCACAAGCACCTCTTTTCAACTCACGCTGGGAACCTTTTCTTTTATTTTTTAATATTATATTTCAATATGTTTTTTTCTTCCATTTAACTTTTTTTTAACCGTTTCATTTAATTTTTTAAGGAGGTTCCATTTAATTTTATTATCTTTTTTTCAAAGAAATTTTATTATCTTTTTATCAATTATATATTTAATTTCAATATCGTCATCACAACCTCACAAATATTTTTATTCACGCTGTCATTTAACGATACCAAATATTTTTATTTCCTTTCTTCAACCTCGCGAATATATACACACACACATTAACATTTAGAGTAATATTTTATGTCCGTCTGCCTGTTTTTTTTTAAGCTAATGCACATAATTTTTTTTAGTGGTGCTTGGTTGAGTGCTTCATCACCGATTTTTTTAACTATTTTTCAATTTTTATATTTTTAAAAACTTTTAACTATTTTCCAATTTTTTTATTTTTAAATATTTTCCAATTTTTTCTCCCAAATTCAGTTGCTTCTACACTGCCGTTGTGGGAGATTAAGATACCGCTTGACCCGGTTTTTTTTCAACTTCTCTACATTTTTAAGGAGAAGCAAATTCAGTTGCTTCTACACTACCGTTGTGGGAGATTAAGATACTGTTTGACCTGGTTTTTTCAACTTCTCTTGATAATAAGATTAACATTGCTAACTAATCTGATTCAATCTTGTGGGAAAACGCTCCTCCCTCTGAACCCTCTCTAACCTAATCCACCTCCTCCCTCCTTACCCCCAAATCCGAACTTTCTCTTCCAAGATGTAGATCCAATCAACGGTGGTGGTGCGATGAGATCTGTCCTCTGCACCACCAGAGCTAGAACCGTCGGCGGCTCTTTTCCAGTCGGTGGTTTTGTGCCTCTGTCTTTGTAACGCATTGGTGTGCTTGTCCACCATTCACGTTGATCTTCAGGTTGAAGCTTGGAGGTGTTCGTTTGGTTATGTACGTTTTCAATTCAGATCCGGCTATGCACATGTCCGTGAACGGCATCGGATAGCAAAAGACGTTGGTGTTTTTGCGACTCTGTCGTCGGGCTGCGTAGTAGATTGGGTTCACTCCAGATCCGATAGTGATTATGCACTGTTGTTGCTTTGTGTTGCTTTTGGTCTTTGGTATCCTGGTTCTACTCCAGATTTGCTGAAATTTGCAGGATCCAAAGGTTTGGTTGCATTTGTAGCTCTGGAGTTTTGTTCGCTGCGCATAGGTTCGTTGGGCTCGAACGGGCTGATTATGCTGCTGTATTTCGTTTCAGGGGCTGTTGGTTCATGAATCTATCAGTGTTGGCTGTTGATTCTTACACCATTAAAATATATCCCAATCATCCTTTGACTGACATGGAACTGCATGGACTCGAAAGAGTTGTTATTGCTTGTTGTCATAGTTACAGGGGGTAGATGGTACGTGAATCGTTTTCGTGTTGACGATCGATTCATTCGCCAAATTTTTAGTCCCGCTTGGTTCGTCTGTTTGTAATCTTTAGGGTTGGATCCATTTTATGAATTTATTTTTTATGTTTTGCCCATTAGGGTTGTTGACTGGGTCAGGTTTATTCCCCCAGTTTTACATGTAATTTTTCTCTTTTTTTAATAATATATACGAGCAATTGGCAACATATTAGAGTAGGGTCCCAACTTAGTTGGACACTATTCTTTTTGATGTCATTTTGCTCTTTGCTTATAAAAAAAAGAGAGGAGAAGTTGTGCCAAATACAATATCAATTAAGTACTTACTAAAAAAGATACTTTTTTTAATGCATAAAATTGAATGGAATGAGCTTTGGTCAAAAGTTGTTGAATGCTACTTGAAAAAACAACTTCTCGACAATTTATTTCACAAGCATCTCTTTTCAATTCACGTTTGAAACTTTTTCTTTTATTTTTTAATATTATATTTCAATATGTATTTCTCTTCCATTTAATTTTTTTTGAACCGTTCCATTTAATTTTCTTTAAGGAGGTCCCATTTAATTTTATTACCTTTTTTTCAAAGGAATTTTATTATCTTTTTATCACTTATATATTTAATTTCAATATCGTTTAATCATCACAAACTCACAAATATTTTTATTCACGCTATCATTTAATGATACTAAATATTTTTATTTTCTTTCTTCAACCTCACAAATATATATACACACACATTAGCGTTTAGAGTAATACTTTATGTGTGTTTGTGTTTTTGCTACGCTAATGCGTATAATTTTTTTTGACGTTGCATAATGTGTATGATTATTTTTATAAAATTTTGATTTTAATTAAAAGTAAAATTGTAGATGTCTTTTCTTCAAAAAAGATCTAGATGCCTAAAAAAATTATACTTATATATATATATATATTTTGCACCTTTATATTGTAACAAGTTATGCATATCTTTTTCTTATTCAAAAAAACTAAACATATATGTTTCCATGACACCAACAATGTAACACATATAATATCATATAATATAAATTCTTATATTTTTGAAAGACACCAAAAATATGGTATTCTAATAACGAAATTTGTTATAGAATATAATTGAAATAGAAAAAACCAACTATTTTGATATTATTTATGTTATTATTTCAGGTTCCTCAAATTGTTTCTCCTATTCAAATACTTAACAAGTCATTTATATGATGATACAGATTTGTATTCATGTTACACAAAATAAACGTTATTGAGTAAATATAGTATTTGTAAAAAAAATATCTTTTATTTTTTAACATTTTTAACCTTCAGAAAATATTTTAAACATTTTTATTTATTATGTTAATTCATAATTCATAACATTTCTTTTGGTCATATCATTGAGGTCCAAAAATTTGATGATACAGAAATTTGTGCATTTAAGATTAGGTTAATTTGATGATGCAAAAATTGATCACATAGAAATATGTTAGCTTCTTTCGATATCATAATGAGCAAAGGGAATAAAATTAAATGATGTATTATTGTATTTCTATATAGGACTTTCAATGTCAAGGGATTATGACTACATTAAGGATCTCAAAAATGATTTGGACATTCGGAAAATAGGATTTGGAGTACTGAATTCTTGGATTGTGACTGGTAGTAATGAGAATCAACATATGAAGCTCATTATTTGTGATGCAAAGGTTTGATAAGTTAGTTAAGATTTGTTGTAATTTCCTTTATGATTTATCAATGTTACTTATTAGTGTACATTTTGATTTATTTATATTTTTTGGTTTCTTTCTCGGATTTAGGGTGATCGAGTTCATGTAATAACTCGATATAGAGAATTGGAATGCTTTGATTGAGGAAAACAAGACTTATACTTTGTACATAATTGTCATGTGTTTGATAATGACATTGCATTTAATCCCTTTAAGGTTGTTTTTGGTTTTGGTAGAAAGGTACAAAAGTATGACAAGTTAACTAACGTTCTTACTCATGAATTTCGCTCTAAGTCATTTAAGGAAATTCAAGATGGAAAATTCAAAACTGACGTTTTATATGGTATAGTTATGCGCCTTAATTTATTTATGTGTTTTCTCCGATTATAATGTTCTTACAGATGTAATTTTTTTAAGAAATCATCGGGCTTTCATGAGATTGTCAAGACAACGCCAATTGAGACTGGAAAGAAACCGTGTACGAACATTGTGTTGAAAGATAAAAAGTATTATTTTCTAATTTGTTAGCATCAGATGATAGGATTTTGTATAAGTTTGATAATGACCTGAAAGATGTCTTTCCTTATGCAGTGGGAATACAGTTGATGTAACACTATGGAAAAAATAGTCCGTAACTTTATCATTTACCATCTATTTGCCTTGAGTTCTTTGCTTCCATTTTGTAGTCAATGGCTAGATTTGAGATCCTGCATGGGTTCTATTGTGAAAGAGATGGATTTGGCCAACTGCATATGCGCCAAGGTTCTTATTTATCTGCAATTTGTTTTGTACCCAGCACTTCCCAAATGAGATATGAAGGACATTTCTAAAAGGAACACGGAAACACAATCACACTCATCGACAAACAAGCTCAAAAAAGGTATAAGTGTCGCTTGAAAACGGCAAAGAGAGCAAATTACGAAAAATACTTAGGCGGCCAATGGTTCAACTTTTGCCAAGAACATATGTTAGAGTTAGGTGATAAGCTAATTTTTGATCTAGAGAAGCCACCTAAAAATATGCACGTCGTTTCCAAATAAAGATTTGGTGTTCATTATCCGCACTTTGAACATATCGTCTTAACTCTAATCCTAGACTAGATTATCTTCACTCACGGATACTACTTCTTTTCTTGATTTCATCTGATGTAAATATGGGTATCAATCCTTTTTTGGTAACTCCATAACAACAACACTCTTTTTTATAATTTTGGATAATATGTAATCATAATTCACACATCATTGGTTCCAATTGTTTTCATCTTAAATATTATGTCAATTCATAATCTCATAAACTGATTATATGCTCTCTTAATCAGTCCATATATTTTATGATGAATCACAATGTTCCGTCGTTTTAACATCTCTTCTTTCGAATTTTTTTTTTATCGAATACGTTATTGAACCCGTGCGAAGCACGGGTTTGTAACTAGTTTTGTAAAGAAAAAACAATGATACACATTAGAGAATTTTTCATTTTCTTTAGCATTTTAATAATTGAATTATTATAAATTCAATTACAAATTCACACATATCATTGTAAATTTAATACTAATTCATTAATAAATGAATTCTAATTCTTCAATCAAATATAACCGTGTTTGCCGCCATGGAACGATGTATTTCAGAGTAGATCTGGGTCAGATTGAACCATATATTCAATGTTATGGATGGAAATTACAAAGCATGGCATTATGGGTTTGCTCCACTGGTGGGTGGGGACATCGATTCGGTTGCAGTATTGGAGTTTAGTGGAACATTGTATCAACATGAGGCCAAGCATGCTATATAGTGTCACGGTTAATTTTTTAAAGTGACATGAGGTAGATTTTGAACTTTGTTATTATACCTTGTCATACTATAGGAGCTGAGAAAGATATATGCCGGTGCCGGTTATGGTTTTGGAGTATCTTCACTTGCATTAGGTTGTTTAATTGTTTCGGCGTCTTTTATGCCGCATATGGTGTTTTGTGGTGGCTCAAAAGAGTGGTGGTGATGATTTTGGGTGTTTATTTATGCTCAACGGTTGGAAGAGGAGCAGAGGTGTTGCTATAGGGTTTTTCGGTCCTTCTCAATTATCGTGAGGGTCTTAGATACGAGTCCATCTCCGCTGCTACTGTTAGCCAGTATCAGTTTTGGGATTCGATTGGATAATGACTTTTTTCGACATGATTTTGTTCGTGCTACGCTCTATCTCTAGACTGCCTTATGGGTTTGTTTACTAGATTCTGGTGGACCGATCGCTTTTGCTTCGAGATTGGGAGTTAGTGTCTAGTTTCAATTTTATGGGTTGATTATGGAATCTTTTTCGATCGGCTGTGAGTTGAGGGGTGCCTTTGTGATTTGTTTTTGGAGTCTTGTCGACCGATCGCTTTTGATTCGAGATCGGGAGTCAGTTTCTTGACTCAAAGTTGTGGTCTTGATTTGGTGTCTTCTCTTGGCATACTAGGGGTCGAGTGGTGGTGGAACCCGAAGGAGTGTTGGAAAAGGTTGTTTTCAGGTGTTTAATTGGGCTCATCAATGGTTGTGAGAAGTTGAGGTGAGCAGTGGTTTGATTGGTTCGGTGGTTCTTTGGAGGGGTTTATGACGATAGGTGATTGAATTTTGTTTATGTGGTCTTTCGTGAGGAAGTGTGGGGGTGTGGATTTGATTTAGGTGTTGACTTTGTATTGGTGTTTTTATGTATTTTCTTTTATGTGTTCCGTCTATATACGGTGCATTTGGTTTGTAGTTACTGTTTGCCGATTTTTCTTGAGCATAGACTTGATTATTAATAAATTTTGTTGTTAAAAAAAAATCCAAAAAAAAAAAAATTTAATTAAATTTTTTTTTAAATGTTATATTTTATTATTATTTTTAAATTGATAATGTGATAATTTAGCCTAACACTAAACAAACTCTAGTGAACTTCTTATAAATATGTATTTGAAATAATTTCACGGTCGATGATGCTTCTCAAAAATATGTTCAAGTTTGACCAACAAAAGTAATTTAAATTTTGACCCATTTTGAAAGACATTTAATGTGCACCAACAAAAATATTCAAACTTTGACCCATTTTCAAAAACATCTAATGCATTTTAATATAGTCTATATTACTGTCTTATTAGCCATTTTTGCAAAGATTATTGATACCTCTAAATATGGTATATTTATACCTTTTAATGTGTGTATTTTTTGAATCAAAAAAATGTGTGTATTTTTCTTTTATTTTTTTAATAATGAGTTGTTGTGCATGTATAATCTTATGAATATAATAACTAACTAGATTTCCTCATTTAAAATTTCGCAAAATAGATTCAATACTTTAATTTATTTAATTTTAATCTTGATAATACATGTAATAAATTTTATGATATTTTCCATCCTTTTTTTTTTTTGCATTATATAAAGGATGCTAGGGTAACATTCTTACACACAACAAAACTAAACAGCCTATCCATTTCTTTCTCTTTTCTCTCTTTCTTCTTAACCCTATGTGAAATAGCCCCTTCAGAAATTAGAGCGACCTCTACGGGAGTGAATCTCCACAACCTATGATTTATTTTATATAATTGTCTCTTATTCATATTTTTAACTACCCAATTCTAATTTATGATTATGTGTTCTTGTTATGCAGATCCCATTAACATCGTTATCGTCGCCACTAACACTGACTCGTCTTTGTTCTGAACCACTCACTTGATTAGGTTCGTCATTGATTAGTTGAAGAGAAGCAATCGTCCTTGCCACTAGTTGACGCTTCGATGGTAAGTATTTTAAACTTCGATTACTGTAATTTTTCACTTTTTCTTTAACCTTTCAATGTGTGAGAATTGTTGTTATGAATGCATTTTATAATGCATGTTGAGTTGATTGATTAAAATGATACAGAAGGTAGAACATCACTATATAATTATCATTTGTTTTGTAAGTCAAATTTTATTTTTGTATTCATTTTATTGGGTATGCATGGTATATGAAGGAGTCAACCTAGGTGAAAGGAAAGACCTTGAAGCATTTTCCAAGTTGCTGGTAGAATATACTGACAATGGAATTTGTATAAATATGGGAAAATAAGTTTAGTCACTGATATAAAGCTACAATTGGTGTGGTTTTGTCCTTAGAGAACTTCAAATCGATGAGAGACTTGGTACTCTACAAGTTGATTTTCTAGGTCATTCATATTTCAGTAAACATTTTTTTTTTATTAAGTTTAGGTATTTTATTATATTGATTGTGTATATTTCAATGTTTTATTTGTCTGAATTGCATGAGATGAGACAGTGAATGGCAAAGAGATATTTCAAATTGATTATGTTGCTGCATTTTATAAAGAGGCACATTGTTGTGTTCCAGTCTATGATTTTAATGGCATGGTATCGTTTGATATGCTTGATAACTGACACAATTGTGCCAGTTATTAAACATATCAAATGATTCCATGACATTAATATCACATACCGAAACACAACAATCCGCCCCTTTATAATATTCAACAACATCATTATTTTGAAATCTCTCTCACCATTTAGTGTCCCACATCTGCAATCCAGACACATAAAATATTGAAGTATACACATTCTACATAATAAATTACAAAAAACTTAATAAAAAAACGAACACTGAAATACTAATGACCTATAATCCAAACTTGTAGAGTAACGAGTCTGTCATTGATCTAGAATTCTCTAGGGACAAAACCAACACCAAATGTAGCTTTATACCGGTGACTAAAATTCTTGTGCAATTATCAATAAAAACTCCATCAAAAATATATTCTTCTAGCAACTAGGAAAATGCATCAAGTTCTTTCCTTTCACCTGGGTGGACTCGTTCATATATCAAGCACACCCATAACTAATAATTTTTTTAAAATATGTGGCAAAACATTCAATTTAATAATAGGATTACGTATACCTAGTGTTTTAATATTCCTATGTCCCCCCTTTCTTTTTTGCTGCTTTTCTCTTTTAATATATAGTTGATAGTTGATGCTCTTTGCATGAACAACTTTATATAAAAAAAGATTGTAAATGCGGTCCTTCATTATATATCTATCTATCACTAATTCATATATGACATATTTTAATACATTTGTACTTATATAATTGAATTGATTATGATAATATGCAATGGAGATCAGTTATATTAATATCAACTTCATTCTACTCAAACAATGACATTAATCATTATCTGCAATTGATTATCTCTTTATTGGTGGCTTCTGTACTACTTTTAACTTCTTTTTTTTCCTAACTAGATGGCATGTGAGAAAATAAAAGTCTATTCATAGATAACCAATCCATGCATGAACAAATCAAAATCGTTAAAGTAATCCTATGTTTTAAAATCTTCTTTGTTAGATTTGCTCCACGGTTTGTTTCGGTAATAAATGTGAGAAATACTCCATCCCATTCTTATTATGAGGGACAATTCACTTTTAATATTCATTAAATGACTGATGTATTTGAAATATATATATACACACAAGTAAATTGTCTCTTATAATAAGGAACGGAAAAAGTAAATCTCCACAAACTATGATTTATTTTATAGAATCTCAAAAAACAATGATATACATTATAAATTTTTCCATTTTCTTTAATATTTTTATAATTGAAATATTATAATTTCAATTTCAAGTTTACACATATCATCGTAAATTCAATTCTTTCATAGATGAATTTAATATTTTACTATTTTTTATCATTAAAAATCTTACTAAAGAACTATCAATCAAATATAATTTTTCAAGTAAATTTTTTCTTAAATATTATATCTAATTATTTTTTAAATGGATAATGAGAAGATTTAACCTGCCACTAAACCAAACTCTAGCAAAGTTGAATATCGAGAAATTCATCGAGACAATGATTTTAGGTTTTGAGATATGAAGATGCAAGCCATCTTGATTTAACAAAGGTGTGAAGAAGCATCGAAGGGCGAGGCAACGTTGTTGGCTCCAGTGTCACGAGAATACAAGACCAAGATGGTGGAGAGGGTCAGGGGGCCATTGTCTTGTACCTCAGGGATAAAGTTTTGAGAGAAGTTGCGAAAGAGATAACTGCGGATGCTCTAGTGATGCCTTATTGGGAAAAATAATAAGGTGGAGTATCTTACCTTGAAAATAGAGTCACGTGCAAGTTGTCCTTCATGTATAAGGGGTGATCGTTTGGATAGATGTTGAACACTCAACATCATCCTAAACAGGTGGTGCTAAGAACACTCAAGGTCCGGCTTGAGAGGCGGAGGTAAGAACAATCACGATTAACCTTAGAGGTGGATGTTACAAGGTGAAAGTCATAATGGATGTACGTTATTGAAAGTTTAGGTAGAGAAATCTCATCATGAGATGGAGTCCTCCACTACCAGGATTAGGTGGAGACAAATGGTTGAACCATAATGGTAAAACTGCAGAGTCCTTGTGTATTATGCTTTAGTTGAAAGCAATGGAATTCTTCAAGAGGACGGAGATGTGAAATTTAGGGGGTTAAAGAAGGTATGGTATGGCTTGTGGGATACCTAAAAGAGAAAAGGAAATTAGAGGCAACTATTAGCCTGTATTTTTAATGTGTTTCGACAAGCAAGATGGTTATCAAGACCATGAAATTTTCTTAGTGCAAGGTGAAGCATGAAGATTTCGACAGCTTTCAGAATTCGATTGGAAGAATTCAAATTCTCACTGAAGAGATAAAGATTAAAGGTCTAGACACGTGGAAAACAAGCCAAAGTTGTCGAAAGGATTTAGTTTTTGAACGTTGGTCTGTTAGTTATTTTTTCTTATTTATATATAGTAGTTTTTCATAGGTAAAAAATGTCACAAATCATTTACCAAAAGTTCTATAAACGCTAAGTACCAGCGTAGAGATAAACGAGTCCAGAATGTATGTAACAACGATTTGCTGAACCATTTTCATTTATGCAATGCAATTTATATTTTTTTTAAGTTTCTTTATCTTTAAAACTTTAAGTATTTGCTTGTTTTAATCTGTTGCTTTCTGTCGAAAAGACAATTATCCTTATCCTGAAACAATTTTATTCATCTTGTTCATAAACCAACTAATTAATATGATGAACATTCATACATTTTTTGAAAAAACTTTGCACAACATGTTCTAGGATTTCTAGTTTGATCCTGCAAGCAACATTTAAAACTAGTTTTGACATGTTTTCCCCTTCCCATAGTTTTATCGTTGTCGTTTATTATCTTATTTGTATTTTTTACTTTCTGGTTCGGGATGATTTTTCCTTCTTGGATTATCATAATATGACAAAGCTGCATGTATTAACCAAAAACATGATGTAGTAAATCGTTACATCCTTTTAGCTATCAATCTCTTACTTTATTTGGCTAAAATTATAATTGTCTCATTGGAAATATTCCTATCTATTTTTTGGAGATATGATTATGTGTGAAATGGTAATCAAATGAATGCTGCATTTCTACAATATCAGAATTTAGAACTACCTTTTTCCTTGTATATAAGCAATATTTACCTGTAGTAAACTGTGATACATAATCAATGGTTTTTCTCAAAAGCTTATCTGGTATATGATTTATTGGAACATCCCAAAATGGGATGAATTTGCTGGAAACACGTGTACAAGTGGTCGGATTCCCAATGCTGATGCCATAGAAGACATGTGTTGCAAGCTACCTGGTACTGACTTTTTGAGTTCTAAATTCTGGAAGAAGACAGACAGTCGGTATACAACATCAAGGCTCTCTTTTG
>Ga0228710_1004179_pt1 | contig 22794 bp, 6 predicted proteins | sample MedpolnodulmetaG_FD_177995 | JGI IMG/M metagenome (GOLD analysis project Ga0228710, IMG submission 177995) | Root nodule microbial communities from Medicago polymorpha collected in Santa Monica, California, United States - pink nodules | ecosystem: Host-associated > Plants > Roots > Nodule...
AAAGTTTTATATCAAGAGTAACCTTATTTCTCATTTCAACCATCAGCAGCAGCATACATGCATACACAACATAACATAAAATAAAAGATCTTATGAGGAACAAAAAAATCAAAATAAAAGATCTTATGAGGAACAAAAAATTCAACACAGCATAACAAATCTATTTTTGTTGGAACAGATCATATAAGGAAAAATATTTCAACACATACAGCACCACATTTATTTATTTTTTCGGCCAGAAAAAAAAATCAACACAATAAAATCCTTTTATTCTTTACATAATCAACACAACACACTTATACTAACCTGACAATGTGGAACAACAGACAAATCCAAGAGCAACCTTCACAGGAGGCGGTGGAAATTACTTTGATAAATGAGATACAACACTGATGCAGCAAACAAGAAAAAAAATAAGTAAATAAGTGAGTATAATATTTATTGTAAAAATAATACAATTATAACAAAATAATTTTTTACCTCAAAATTAGAAAATAGAAGATGAATGTATTAGATAGAAAGAAGAAATGAGAAGAGGAAAATTTTCTAAGTGTCTGAGAAATGGTTTCTCAAACACGGTGATTTCAATATATAGGACAAACTATGCCATTTAACTTTTGCAAACTATGCAGAAGTGGTGTAGCTTTATCATGTAATTTGCGAGGGGTTATACGTGGGGCCACCCCTGGCAAATTGTCCAACGGTCAACAATGGCAGAGAAATGGCAGGGAACAAGCTTTGGCGCAGTGAAGCAGGCTGGTGGTGTCTAATCTGCACCAGCTTTGGCAGACAATTCAAAATTTGATTTTCCTGCCTTCAATTTGCCAGGAGTTTTTGTGAGGGGTTGACCTTGGCTTATGGTCTTTATACGGTTTTCAATTTCCCAGGAGTCTCCCTGGCATTGCTCCTGACAAATTTCCTAAGGGCTCATGCTCCTGGCATTATTTCCTGGCAAAATGCTGGATTTCTTGTAGTGATTATAACTAAAAAAAAATATAAATTTTTGTTGCTTTTAAGTTATAAAAAATCAAACTAACCTGCATGATTATCTATTTCAAAGACACCAACAATAATACAATATAACAAAAAAAATATAATCTAATTTTTTTTATTGACAGTTTGACACCAACAACAATTTTATTATAGAAAAAGTTGTTTAAGAGTATAATTTGAAAATGATGTATTCTATTAATTTAAATGAATGAATATTTTTTTTTTTTGTCAAAAAAGAATATAGAAGATACATAAGAAGAAATTTAATACCCTTGACTATGTTGCACACATATTGCGAAAAATAAGGCTAATTTGTTTAAACAAACAATGATATATAAACACCCCAACTTTTCATACATTCATTCAACAAGTCATTTTATTTCTATCTCTCACTTCTTATCACATTTGCAAACTATAGCATCACTCTAGTTGTATCTTTATTTTTTTAATTTAATGGTGAATATACACCAACATGAGGTGTAAATAAAACATTTTCTATGTTCAAATCCAACTACCACCGTAGACTTTTTTTTGGTAGAATATGTAGCCAATATTTAACAACACTTCACATTTAAAAATAAAATGGGAAATTTGTTTGCTCCTGCCATCCTAATCCTTAGGGAACGTATTTTCAATTGACAAAAGAGATGGTAATATTTTACACTATTTAATTAGTAGACTTACAATTACTAGCCGATTAAAAAAGTAAAACAAAAGCGGTATAATTTGATTTCATAAAATCAAAAAACCGAATCAGAATCCATGTAAAAGATAATTTGAAACATGATCAATATCAGTAAATTTCGAAATCATGAACGTCCTCACAATAATTTGATGAGTTCACCCTAAACATAAATTCTAAATTAAATTGTTTAGTTCCATTTTTATGCAACTATCCTTTTGAACTCCTGACTTAACATCCCACCTAGTAGACTTTCTTCTCCCTTAGGTGGACGACTTTCATCCTTTTGATCATTCTAAATATCTGAAAATAGAAAGAAACATAAGATTGACATACCAAGATGTTGCTGATAGCTTAGCACAAAACCATATGTGAACAATAGAAACTAACTTTCAGGAAGGTAACACGTTGGAAACATAACTTCACAATGGGAATTTAAAAACCTATACGACAATCAACTACAAGAGTTGAAAAACAAAAGTATGGGTATCTAATACGAGAGATAAATAAAACACAGTCAAGTGTCAAGAATTCAAAGAAAAAAATTATACATGAATACTAATATTCATATGGTTGTCAGAGATATAAAATAAAATTGTTGCTGCCAATATTTTTTTATTTTGAATACGAATATTATATACTTGTCAGAGATATAAGATAGAATTGTTGATTCTAAACGAGGATAATTTTTTTATTTTGATAAATAATTACAAATACTATTTGAAAGAACGATAAGAAATCACACAAAAAGGAAAAATAAAAAGAAAACATTAGCAAGCCATGTGGATCAAAATTCAACAAAGTTATTTAGTTTCTTAAAATCTGAATACATAAAAGTTTAACAAAGAGTAGAACATCAAAGATAAACAATTAACACAACCATATCCCACAAACAATGTCAAAACAATAAAAACATCATAATAAAAAGTGTTTCTATTTAATATAATTAGTTAGTTATAGACAAAGAAAACACATTGAATCCAAAAATATCATGTTTATCCCAACAAGAAACTAAGTAAGTTTGCATTAATTTTTGGATCACTGGATATAGTTTAAAAAATATTGTTACTCATTTGTGAACAAGGAAGACACAAGATCTGGAAAATTTAATGTGACTGTATCAATATCTAGTGATATAGTTAGGCATTTTAAATTGAAACAAAGCCAAACTATTCAATTAGCTATTTTCAATTAAAACTAGGTAATCTTATTTTTCAGCATTTAATTAGTCTACTTGACATTTACTAGCCAGCGTAAAAAAAAAAAGACATTTACTTGTCAATCAGAAAAGCAAAACAAAGTCAGCAGCAAAATGTGAACTCGTAAATGAATTACACCAAAACAACAACCATATAAAAGATAATTTTATAGTTCATCAATATCAATAAAGATCAACACGTTGAATGTTAGTGCTAGATTTCGATGATTTACCCTAAACATATACAAAAAATCTAAAGAACATTTTTTAGTACAGTTTTTGTGGAACCAACAAACGACATCGACGGCGGCATTCAAACTCCAAGATTAGATTTAGATTTTTTTAGCCAAAAAGACAGCAATACCGGCTGAACAGCTTCTTAAACACTTGAAATGTCTGATTTCACTTGAAATCATGTTCGATCCCGTTATCCTCTCATCTGGTCAGACCTTTGACCGTTGTTCCGTTATTTCTTAGCATACACCAACATAGTGTATGATGATGGGATATGTACAGTAATGTTGCTCAGTATGTGGACAATAATAATAAGACTGCAACAAAAAATACATCACAGTCAAGTGATAAATATTCAAAGAAAATGATACATTGGTGGAGAGTATTCAAAAAATTATTTCCTTAGATGAATACTAATTAATTTTCTCTCTATGTCAGAGATATAAGTAGAATTGCTACTACAAATATTTTCACTACGGTACTGCTGCAAGAGGATAATTTTTTATTTTAATTTATTAGAATTAAAATACTATTTGAAAGAAGGATAAGAAATGATACAAAAAGAAAACACTAGAAAACATTAGTGGACGAAAATTCAACAATATTACTTAGTTTCTAAACATCACAATATATGCAGACTCATGGAAAAGCTTTAAAATAGGGGGAAATTCACACAAACTTTTATCATAGCATAGCTCAGTTTCACATTAATAATTACATTCCCTCAACATAGTAATAGTGGCGTGATTTTCCTATTCACTTCCATCCACTTACATTACTGTTATGTTTTTTTTGTTTTTCAAATATCTATGATATACAGAAATCATTACATAATCGTATTTTAACAGCGAAGTATGTGTATGGATGACCTTTTGAGATTTTACGTGTCCTATTGATGTATTAAGCTATAGTATTGCAACAGAAGGAAAATCCAAGATTTTCCATCTTTTCCCTGCAGCTTCTACAAAAGCCTATGTTGCATCTGCATCTACTTCTGCAAATGCTTGCACACAAGGAGATTATCATTGCTAATTCTAAGTCTAACTCAGACTATGTAGGGCTATAGCTCAAATCCCTGTCAAACTTCATAGAGGCATTATGTCTCCCTTCCAACATGGGAGATCGATGGTCTTCCTCATGCTGAGGTAGGCGCAATCCTGTAGTGTTTCACCTGAAATATATAACTCAACCCATGAGCATGATCTCTAATTGAAACCATTAAATGTATAACACTAAATGAAGAAAAAATGTTGGTTCCTAAAATATTATAAAGAACAAAAACTATTTTTGGTTCACGTCAGAAAATATAAATTTTGTCTAAGTCTACACAAAAAAATGTAGATTTGTATACTATATACTAGAATCTTAGCCCAAACTCACAACCAGCAGCTGTATCAAAGCAACAGAATACAGATAATAGAGAAAGACAAGTAACATGCTAATTTCAAATAGATATATGCACAATATTACAAGGATTATTTTCATTTTAACTCGATATCTTTCATTTTTCTTTGCAGTCTCTCTCCAAATGTTTGCCCTGAGATTTTTTTTTATTTAAATATTACCTAATAAATTTGAAGAATTTGAATGTCAATTAACCCTAAACATAAATATAATATCTAAAGAAGATTTTTGAGTACTGTTTTGAGAATTCACCTTTTTTAATCAAAGAAATCACACTTGATGTTGAAAGTGGTTTGTAGATGACCACATGAAATCGAAATCATTATCAAGTAATAGCATCCGATCGCTACAATGAAGCTGAAACAATTTTAACAAAAAATAAGAAGAAAATCGATTACAAATAAAAATGAATACGTGCAAAAAAAAATAATTGAGGAAAGTGGAATTAGATCTGATCTAAGGCATACCTGTGTGTAGTTAAACAAACATACCAAGGGCTCGCTCATGGCAGCTATCTGTCTACATTTGGTCGAATGGAAGGAATAACAAAACGTGAAAGTAATAATAATTTGTAAGAGGGTTAGGGATAGTTGTCGCAGATAATAGTGAGAGAGTGAGTAGCAGCTGCAAGTGAAAAGGGTTACTCTGAAAACCCTAATTATCTATTATATATAAGAGTCATTATTGCACAATGTCAAATTGGGCTACCTGTTTGTTATGGATTCAAATTTTGTTGGGTTGGGCCAAAAAGCCTTATTTAAATATGGAATATTATATCATGTACTACCGCGACACTTATACCTTCACCTCTACAAAGAACAAACCATAAAATATCCACTTTACTCCTCTTTTCTTTAGACTTCACCCCACAAAACATTTTCTATGCCATTTTTTTCTTCATGAATTGAATAAATGACAGTCAAATTTATAAATTGGAAAATAGAGAACAAGTGTTCCAAAAAACCTCCAACCTCCGTTTGTTTCCAAGTCACTTTATGTCTCTAAAACACTTTGTTGATATAAATTAACAACTTTGTTAATTAATTATAACATGTTCATCTCTATTAGTGAAATTGTGAATGGCGATAATAATTTATTGAAACCAAACACAAATTGTTTTGAAATATAAAAATTTTAGAAAATGAGCGTTGATGCGTAAAGGAGAAATTATTGATCGATTTCGTTTTGAGACATTTAGTATGTTAACCATGTGGTTGTAATGCAAAAACATGCATATGTACAAAGTTTATGGAAGAGAGATGAAATTAGGTGTTGTGCTCGAACAGAGTTGGAAGAGGGAGACACAAGTGTGACCACTAATTCTATTCTAGAAAACTCAACTAAAGTTTTTTGATATAATTTGTGCTGGTGAAGTCAACTGAGAATGGGATAAAATTGGAATGGTATATCATTTGTTAGGGTAAAGGTATAAGTGTAAGGGTACATGGTAAAACTTTCATAAGTACGAATTCTAAAAATACTACAAGAGTCTGGCTATATACAACTTGCAGGCTAAACAGCTGGACTCATGGTTATTTATTTTTATAAAATTATATAAAAGTTCCAGAAAATTTCTTATAACCAATATTTTTTATTTATACGAAAAATATACCTCCTAAATAATGAAATATAGACAAAAGTGGTAGTTCGAAAAGTCAATGTGTGGCTCCAGTGAGCTCCATAGACTTCTTTTTGATGACATCTCTGGCGCTTCTATGCCTAGGAATGTTCGACTAGCTTCTTAGTTTTCTTTTGAGCCTTTGGCCCTCTTTTGTACCAAAAAAAAAAAAACTAGTCAGTGTACATCAACTTTTCAACTACATTTTTTGGAGTGATGCAACCTCATTCCAGTTTACCACCTTTTAGTTTAAAGTTATAATCTTTCCTAGATTTATAATTCATAGAAAATTGACCTATTTTCTTCGTTTCGGTATATATGCATTGAATTTTCTTTTAATTGAATCAATCAAATAATATATTTGCGAGTCTACAAAAAGGCAAAATTTTAGTACTACAAATTTATTTTAGCATTTGTTGTTAAATGGGCCAAACAAGCTACCTGTGATCTTTCAAAAAAAAAAAAAAGCTACCTGTGACCCACACTAGCTATCCCTAAATGATAAAGGGCTACTCAGGGATTCACTAAAAAGCCTATGAAAAATTCTAATTGAATTTTAACTTAACCCTAATTTCATTTTTGCTATCAATTACTCCATTAATTATGTATCATTTCATTCTTGCTATAAAACCTTATTAGGTTTGCAATTACTAAACCTAATTTTTCTCGTATTTTTTGCTTCTCTTATATTATATTCACTTAATAGGATGACGGGTTGTTTCAACTCATTAATAGAAATCTCGTTTGATTTTTTAGTTACTTCTTTTTGCAATTAATTGTGTTTCTGCATAATGAATATTTTTGTATGAGTTACTCTCTCCAGTCACATTTATAAGCAAAAATGGACTTTTTAATTTCATTGAATACCAAATGATAATTTTATTGCGCTGATTTAAGTCGTGAAGTCATCTGCTTCCCTAATTACTAACTAGTTACTTCCTGATTGGAGTAGGTTTGCCCCATTATTAGGTATATCACCTCCCTAAGTACCCTTACCTTAGGGTTCTACTTTAAGGTTTGTTTCCCTAGTTAGTAATCAGTTACTTCCTGAATAAGACATATATATAAATATATATCAATATTACGTATGTCACTTCCACAAGTGCCTATGTGTCAGGGTTATGTTTTAGAGGAGACAAATCTTACGCACGACAATAAACTTAATTAGCATAATAAAAATACCGAATAAAGACTTTAAATTAACTAAAAAGGTTTAGTTATACATGGTAACTAGAGATAAATTACAAAAGAAATAAAACATACGCTAGAGAAATTTTGATTGAGGAGAGAAAGTCCTGTCTGGAAGCTCCCAATGTTTGCCTTCCTTTTGAACTGCTTCGTTCTGAATGAGAAATTATGAATGAAAGGCTTGGTATTTATAGGGAGTTTCCATGTGAAGATGAGCTCAAAAACCGGGCTTTTTCCACTTAAAAGTAGCAAAAATCAGTTACGACCTTCATTTTCCAATGCTCGGGGCGCAGACGCAAAGTTGTGGCACAAGAGAGTGCAGAAAATGCACTCTCGGTGGCGCCTACCCCATAGTTTTTGATAAAGGAATTGACAATGTTTTGATTCATAGAAAAGAAGGAAAGATAGAATGCATCACTAATGTACTACTGATGGTCGAATTAGGCAAGTATACCAAATCGTTTACCAAGTAAAAAAGTTTAAGTAGAGTATCATATCCATAGGGATTTTCTTTTCGTCCAAAAAATTTATGATACTTATTATTTAACAATAAAATAAAATATAGAGTTGAGGGTTTAGAGTTTTGCAATTTGTATATGTTGGTAACATAGGAAGTTACCTATTTTGGTTGCAGAAATGTTAGTAGCGGTTAGGATTCTTAGAATCCCATTTGTTCATTTGTTGGATTTACGTAACTGTCAAGTATTATTTGTGCTCCTGATTTTCGGGTATCAATCCATTGATTGGTTTTGAACCTTTAATCTTTGAACTTTCTACTTTTATTTTTGGGAAGGGAAAAAGAGAAAAAAAACCCTTAAGAATGGGTTATGGGTTTGGCTCAGGCAGATTAGATCTGGACCGTCCGATGAATCAGGAGGCCCATATTTAATCAAAAAGAAATTCATCACAGCCGTTGGATCTGAGATCCAAAGGTTAAGAAAACACATAATATAAACGCTAAAAAAAGTAAAGCAGGACCGTCAGATCATAGATCTGACGGTTTAAACAAGAGATACACAAAGAGGAACAAATGGTAAGGCGTGCGTGATTAAACGATAGGAGCATCATCGGCCGTCAGATTTTAGATCCGACGGCCTAGCTCTGAAGGTACATGATAAAACAATAAGAAAGCCTACATGAAATCAAAAATAAAAAAGCTAGTATAAAAGAACTCTCACCAAAAAAAACAACACAAACTAACAATATTTCTCTCTCTAAACATAGGTTAGAGAGAGAAGGTCTGCAACTTCCCCCCCTCTTCTCCGACGCAACACATGAACGCCGGCGCGGCGGTTACCGGCCCAACAAGGCGGCACCACCGCGCCGGAAAACTCAAACACCTCCTTTTTAAAAACCAAATACATTTTCACACATCCTTTGTCTTCCTCTTTTCATTTCTTCAAACAATTTTCGAAAATAAACAACGACGAGGTCTAGATCTAGCTTTCAAGTTTCGAAAATTTTTCCAACAAAAAGAAAAAAAAGACGAACAGAACAGAACAAAGAAACAAAAGTTACCTCTGTTCAAATCGGAGAAGAAAACGATTCAAAACGGAAAACTTCTAGAAAAGGCTCGATCTGGCTGAATAAGCTCCGATCTGGTCTTGTTGTGTTGGTACCGGCGTTTTCGAACTTGAAAACGAACGGGTCCGTTGATTGTTGTACGAAATAGAGTGATTTTAGTGAAAAGCTTCACTGTTGTTGCTTGTGTTGCGTTTCTGTTGGTTGATTTGTGCAGGGAAATGAGACCGGTGGCGTTGTTGTTACGGATCGGACTGGATTTTTGAGTTCACGTGTTCATGATGTTCATGATGAACATTCATGAGTTTTTTTGAGTTTTTTGGTGTTTGATCCAGAAATTCGGAGAGAGAAATGAAAAAGGTGTTTGTAATGATTGCTGCTGCTTTTTGGCTCTGACTCCCTCTGACTCGCTACTGTTCTTTAATGACAGCTTTAAATAGCTAGGTTTCTCCGCTGCAGGGCAAAGACTAAAATGCCCCTGCAGCTGAGACTTGGGCAAGAGGAAAGTAATGGGCGCAAGACACATGGACAAGTACAAATGATTTCTAAAGACTAAAAAGATTAAATGATAAATATAATAATAAAAACGAAAATTACTTATAAATAAATAAAAAATGAAAACCAATTTTAAATAAATGACATTAAAAACAAAATAAATAAAAATGTCCCTTTCGGTAACCAAATGAGGTATTTTAAAATACCTCTCTGCCGAAATTTCGTCTGAGACGACAAACTTACTCGACTTTTAAAATACGAATGCAAAACTTTTTAACTGATAAAGAACTGATAAAAAAATTTAAAATACGAACAAAAAGCTTTAATTATCTAAAGAAAGAAACAAAATAGGATTTAACTGCTCACGAAGCGGGTAAAATATTTTAACCATCAACAGTACCAATAAAATGTTTTAAATACTTCAAAAACGAATAAAAGAACGTGTAACTCGTCTAAAAATAAAGCAAAGATTCTGGCTGTTTAAAATACGCGTAAAGACTTTAAAATATGAATAAAAAATTTCAAACTGGTCAAAATTTGGGGTATGACAATATTCAAGTTAATTCATGTAAAGGCTATTTAAGTGATGAGTTTGTGGGACGTGATAACCTAATCAGTTGTCAAGATGCACCTGTTGATCGCATAAGGATTATGATCTATCCCTCTTCCTGTTGAGTCGCACCTACTAATCACACGATGATCCTTTAGTAAGGGGGTTATCTCACTCAGGGGTAATTGAAAGATAAACATAGGGTAGAGTTCCTAGATTTCCAACGGTATGATGCTCAGTGTTCCCGAAGGTTCTCTCATCTATGAATTTTGTTAGTACATAGCACACTCTCTGTCTTATTAGTTCTACAAACAGAAAGCCCTATTAGTGTCTACCTTACTAAGGGAAGAGAAAGGAGTTACTACGATGATTTAAGTCATGATTTCAGCAGATATAAATATCAAGGGTCTACTCGCTCTCGATTTCTTTTTTCTAGTTACTAATTAATCACTTACCACATAGACAGATATAAATATCAAGATATAAGTATGAATATTAAACCTTGTCACTACCTAAGTGCCTAAACTAGAGTTATGCTTCAGATAAGACAAATCTTACGCATGACAGTAATACTAAATAACGAACATAAAATAATTGAATAAAGACTTTAAATTAAATAAATATCCAACAAATAAATAGAGGTTCATCTTAGAACCCTAGCCGAAAAATATTTAGTTACTCATGGTAACTAAAAACCAATTACAAAAGAAATAATACTTACCCTATAAATACTTGGAGAGAGGAGAGAGAAACTCCTCCTGAAAGCTCCTACAATCCGCCTGAAAACTCCTCCTGAACAAGAAATTATGATTGAGGAAGGTGGTATTTATAGGGAAGTTTTCCACTTCGACTTGGGCAAAAAACACGGGCTTTCTTTTTGCAAGTAACCAGGCTTCTAGTGCCCCTGCAATGCACCAGGCGCGTGTACCTGGCAGGTCAGGTGTCTAGCTCCTGCATCTATGTGCCTGGGAGCTTTCCAAACCAACTTTAGGCCTTTAGCGCCCCATTTCATGTGCCTAGGCACTTCTAAGTGTGTTCCTGATGGTGAAATGCATGTTTCTTCGCCTTTTTAGGTTTTTCTTGTATGTAAGTTGTCTTGGAACTTGGAAACAAAATTCATTCCTTTGTAAAGTCTTCTGAGGCCTCTTGAATTTTCATTCAACGTCTTCCCAACGACTACATAAATCTTCGGATGTCTTGCTTTGCCGATTTGCATGATTTCTTCGTGAATTACATCAAAAACATACTAAAATTGCTATGTTTCGGGAGGAACAGAAATACAGACTCAAATATAGAAAAACATTACAAATGTCCTGAAATCATAGGCAATTGTTCTAATATTCCTTTGTTTTGCTGGTAAAACCTACTGAAAATTACTAAAAAACATGCTAAGAATAATGTAAGATGACTTGTCATCACAACCCCAAACATAAATTGTTGTGCTCAGATTATCATTCATCAATTCTAAAGCTTTGACTTATACACCTTGTTACACTTAAGCGGGATAAACTTGGAAAAATAGCTCATACACTCAACCATACACTTTTCCACGATACACTTAGGTATCTCCAAAATCCATTTTCCCACTCCAGTCGTCACTAAAGGTGATAAAAACACACCAGAAGGGGGTTTTAATTGTGTAAGCTTTTTGTGGATTTCCATTTCTTTGGTTAGAAATAATTTGATCAGAATTTAAGATATACAAATTATGATGCAAAGGTTGAGTGCAGCGGATAAACACAAAACACAAAGATAAAGAAATGGAGATGGAGAAAGAAGATAACCAACAATTTATAAGGGTTCCTCCAACAAACCAGGAGTAGTCCAGTCACCCTGCACTTCTAAGGGAATCCCACTATAATCTAAACATATTACTAATGCTCATGGACAACTCCAAGAGACTTCCCTATGCGCAAGCATAACTGCAAGAGACTTATATCTGCCTAAGCTCACAACAAGAGACTTCCTTGCTCTAGGAATCTCTACCTATAGACTTATGCTCTAAGACTCTACCTAAAGACTTACCCCTGCTTAAGCACTACTGCTTAAGACTTCCCTTTGCTCAATCCCCACTGATTGAGACTCCTAAGTGCTCATGGTTTCACCAAGAGACTAATATGCTTAATCACGCAGGCGAGAGACTTTCTAAAGTGTTTGCCCCAATTTCAAACACGTTAACCTGTTCTTACATTTTTTCTAACTAGTAAGTGTCAACTGAACAAGTGAATAGACTCCCTACGATTTCTAAGATTTGACTTGAAATAAATTATAAGTGTTTTTGCGCTATTAAATTTGACAAAGTATAACATGGTTTAAAAGAATAGTCTTGTTACTTCTTCAAGTCACCAACTCCTTTTATAGGCAGTGATTTGAGAGACGTTGGAGAATCGTGCCAACACAAATAGAGTCGTTGAGAAGCTTTAATCATGAACGTTGGCCCTTTGTACGTAGACGGAAGAAGACAAAATAGTTGCTCAACCTGATATCCATTAGAACTACATAGCCTAGCCAGCTTCTGTGTTTGATGTCCTTCACAGAATCTATGGATGTCACTCCCTAGCTTCTGTGAGACTTCCATCTACTAGGATGTTGTCTTCTGGTTGACCTTTCAATAGATCTTCTACAACAGTTGTCGCGTCATTTTTTGGAGATCAAAGCTATTTGGTTTGCGTTTGACTCACTAATTTTATTTCACAACTGAACTTTTAATTTTTCAAAAGAAAGGGGAAAAAAGTTCTAAATTACCACCTTTTAAGAGATTTAGGGTTCGGGGGTTAGTTACGTTTAGGGAAGGTGTTAGCACGCTAAACGTTCGTAGTACTCTACGAGAACCTCTTGATTTTATTTACTTTTTGTGATATAACTTGCTTGCTTTTGAAAATGGAATTAAATGGTAATAAAAAGAGAAAGAACATTTTTATTTACATTTTTTATTGATTTGGAAGGACATGGTCCTTTGCCTACGTACACGTGAGAGATCAAAACCTCGTAGCTCAGGGTAAAAATTGACGTTTGATTTATTTTTGTATTTTTTATTATTTTTGAAAAAGTTTAAAATAGAAGCCAAGTGGCAAATAAGAATTGGTTAGTCTTTTTTAAATTTGAAAGAAAATAGAATCAAGGTATAATTAAATTGATTAAAATTTGATTAAGAAAATAAAATGAAAATGGGATTACTTGATTTTGAATAAAGATTTATTGTGAAAATATTTTGTGATTTTTGGTTATTTTCATGTTTTTGTTCTTTTTAAATATTGATTAGAAACTAAAAATAAAATTAACGTGATAAAAAAAAAAAGCGCGAGGAATTTCCGTAGTGACGTTGGATCACCATGAAAACCCTATAATCTAACCTAATTTTTTTGCATTTTTTTAATATATAAAAGCAGAAATAAATAAATAAATAAAAGGGAACATGCATGATTCTTCTCATTTATATTTACATTGGACCTAAATACATTCTAATTGCTGGAAAATTAATGAAAATAATTAAAATGCTAAATAGAAATAAAATGAAATGTAAAGATGCTAAAAAAAGAATAGAATGCAAGAAAATAAAAGGAAGGGACAACCAAAGGGACAGAATTGCCAAAAGGAAAAAATTCCGAAGGGACTTTTTCCAAAGGGACTGGAATAATTAGAGGAGGAAAAGAATAGCTTGTCAACACAAGCTAAAGGAGGGAGAAGAGAGAAAAGTTTTTTGACAACTCAAGAAAACTCTTGGTGTCTGAAATTGTGAGGGATGAAGGCTTTATTTATAGGTTCTATGGTTGATAAAATTGAACATTGGTTTAATGGACTTTGATGGAAAATTATGGTGATGGAAAGAAATAAAGTTGAACTTGTTTGGCTTCTGTTGGAAAGAAAGTTTTGACTATGCATTGATTGTGGCGTGGAGAGGAAATAAAAAATTTGGACCTCGGCATTTTATTTTTGGACCTATTCTAAGTTATAAATAAAAAGAAAATAACCTAAAAAAACAAAATAAAATAAAAGTAAAAATAAAATAAAAGATGGAAATAAAATAAAGTAAAAATAAAAGGACTACTAATTATAAAAATTAAAAAGTGAGAAGAGGGCCGAAATCGGAACAAAAAATGAGGTATTTTAAAATACCTCTCTGCCGAAATTTTCACTGAAAAGACAGAGAATACTCCAGGTCCGAGGACATGTGCCAGTGGGACCTTAGGTCAAAAATTGGGGTATGACAGATGCCCCTATTTAAGTTTCTTCGTCCGAAGACTTGAAGATGAAATCTTTGATTCGATGGACCGAAGAGACTTAAATACAAAGTACACCAATTTTGGACCTAAGATGTTGTGAGATGCTCGTTATGCAATTATGAATGCAGGACGACAAATATGGTTTGACTGGGATAGAAACAACAACGGGGTACCCAAATTCGATGAAGAAAGGGATCCGACACCGTTAGGGGATAAAAAAAGGTTCATTGGGGAACAAACTGACATGTATTACCTACTATCAATGTGGGATAACTTAAAAAAGGTAAAACATGAAAGAAAAAGACACATTGGGGATGACTTACTTGGGGACATTGAATGTATATTTGTAAACTGATTGTTTGTGGCACCTGCCACTTGAAAATATGTTTGATTGGTGACATCTCTGGACCAGACAGATTGGAGATGACACAAAAATAAAAATTTGCAAGCTATTCGCTTGGCACAAAAGTATTTGGAGGCTATTGAACTGACTTAAAGGTATTTGCAGGCTATTAACCTGGCTGAAAAGGTATTTGCAGGCTATTAACATGGCTCAAAAGGTATTTGCAGCCTCTTAACTTGACTCAAAGGTATTTGCAGGATGGTAACCTGGCTCCAAGGTATTTGCAGACTATTCACCTGACTCAAAGGTATTTGCAGGATATTAACCTGACTCAAAGGTATTAAAAAGGTATCTGCAGGCTATTAACCTGGCTCAAAGGTATCTGCAGGGTAACTAAAGAACTCGGAGTTAGTTCACTAACATTGGGATTCCTACTAATCATTAATGTGTTGCCAACCTTTTCCTTCCTTAATTCAGACAAGATGGGTAAAATTGTATAACTATTTGTCTTTTATTTTTGACAGAAAAATGAACTCTTTTTTTTATGAGACCATTATTCAGCTCTTGATTTTTTTTCTTTTTTCTATTTTTTTTTTTAGATACATGGTTATCGACTTTTTTTTCATTTTTTTCTTTTTTTGAAAAATGTGTTCTACTCTTACCCCACCCCAAACTTAAAATGTTGCTAATTCCAAAGAGCAACCCCGAACTTGGTTTAAACCATACACAACCATAATAATAACTATCTAACTCCAAGTGAAATCAAACAGGGTTCATTTAAAGATCAGGACTTTGATATGATTTGTCACTTATAAAGAAAAAAAAATCATCTAGAGGCTCAAAGTGGTTTCACAAAGGATAATAAGAATAAAGGGTGACTTGAAAGACTCAAGGTACCAACGAAAAATGCCTCGTGTGTATAATAACCTAACTGATTATCCTTAAAGAACAGCCACAAATTCAAGCAAAAGTAACATTCATATGGAACACTCATAATTGAAAATATTTAAGTATCTAACAACCTAGAATTGATATGGAAATATTTGTCTCTGAATCTCACCGGTTATGTGATAAGTGCCAGGAAGTAGTAATTCTAATGAAGATTTATGGCACTTTTGTAACTTGTTTTGCAAGTTATTAAGGAAAAAGCCGAGAGATAATTGAATTTTATCCTTTTACGCTTTATCTATCTTACTTTACCTAATTTTGCAGGAAAGTTACTCAAGGCACTGAGCAAAGATGGAAAACAAGAAACAAAGTGCAACAAGGCCAAAAATAGGCAGAACAACACATTTGCTCGCCACCAACTCGCCCTCAACTCGCCATGGCGAGTTAACAAAGGAAAAAATAGGCAGAAGCACATGTTTGCTCGCCATGGCAAGTGAAGTTACTTGGGAGGCGAGCAAGAGCGGCTAATTCTCCCTAGGATGACATGGCACAAACCTAGTGAGGAAGAAACCTCAACTCGCCATGGCGAGCAGAGGAACTCACGAGGCGAGTTGATGCATATGGGAAAGCTTATAAATAGCCCTTGATCATTTCTTGAGAAAAAAGAGAGCTTTTATTTGACAGAAAAATACATAGATACTTAGAGAGAGAGATAGGGCTTGGTCTTCATAGAGTGAGAGTGATAGAAGTTTGATTCTTCCACATTTGATGAGAAATCACAAAGTTGTAATGAATCTTTTCCTTTCAATTCATTCTTGCAAGGCTTCCATGACAATGAGAAGCTAAATCTTCGTTGTTGGGATTAGAGGTACTTGATCTTAGCTAATCATATGTAATCAATTGATCTATAAATGTATGGTTCTAGTATTTCATTTGATATGGAAATTATTCTTGCATTTTATTGTTCATGTTTGATTTAATTGTGATTGAAAAATACTTTTGAATCTAGGTTTAGAATAATTCTCTATCCAAACAAAAATTCTAGACATGGAATTGATGTTTAGATAACCACTCTTTGTATCTGAACTTAATGTTTTTCTATCATTCAAGAGATTGAGAAATCATCGATTGAATGATAGGAACGACTCTTGGATTGTTTAATAGTGCGAGACATCGACGATTAAACGATACAATTGAAGTCACCATATTATTTGGACACGAATGATATTGATGAGGGATACGTGGTAATATCAAAGGAAAGCTAGAATCCATGCATGATCTTTAGGTTACATGTGACACTTGATTAAGGAACTCTAATCCTAACAAGTTTTACGCCCTATCAATCTCAAGTTTTAATCTTATAACGTAGATATTTAGGTTTTAAACAAACAAACAAATTACTCTTTCAACTTAAAATGGTAATCGATGTCGAATGATCCATGATATCGCACTAGTCCTTGAGGAGACGATACATAAATACTTACTTTTGATATACGTAAATATGCTACATCATTATGCTATTCAGAAAAGAGATTGTGATCCTATAAGTAGCTTCACTAGCAAGCCCCTGAAAGTATCGTGCTCTTGAATGTAATGGTAAACTAGCCTCCGCTGTAAATGCTTTGAAATGAATTCCTGAGACGAAAACAAATTTAAGCATAAAAGGAAAGGTTGTATATGTAATGCAAAAGAAATAAAATTTTATTAGATAATACTGAGGATTAGCAACAGAAAAAGAAAAGAAATTGATTAGTCAGATCATCTCAACTTAGTAGAAAAATAAAAATGCAGAAAATAAAGATAATGGGTTGTCTGCCATTCCGTGCTTGTTTAACATCTGAGTCTCGGCGGTCAATATATTGCCTCCTATCCAGCGTTTCATTTAAGTCATTAACTTGACGAAATAGGTCGCCTCCTATTCAGCGTGTTTACCGTCTCGGGCCTGACGAATATGTGTAACTTGTGCTTGGGAGATTGATGTAGCAGATTAGGCAAGTGTACCAAATCGTTTACGAAGTAATAATGTGATAAGTAATGTATCCTCAAGGATTATCGTTTCTTCCAAACAATTCTCGTTACTTATTTTTAGTTGACGATATAATAAAAGAGTCAAGGGTTAAAGAGTTGCAATTTTTATTTGTTTGCAACAGAGCAAATTTACCTATTTATGGTTGCAAAAAAGTGACCAGCGGTTAGGATTCTTCGAATCCCCCTATTTATATTGTTGGATATTAAATAACAGTAGTGTCGCCGTTTATTTATCTTATTACACTATACAAGTGATGAGGCCATAAGGACGTGACAAACCTAATAGGTTGGAAGCTACACTTGTTGATCACACGGTGATCTTTACGTGTGGGGTCTGTACTTCTCGGTTAACTAGGTTTATCCCTCCAATGTTTGGTTGCACCTGCTGGTCACACAGTGATCCTTATGTTTGGGGTTTTACCACCTCAAAGATAATTGAAAACATAGACTTTATGTTGGATTTTCACAATTTCCCAAGGCATATTGGTCAGACTAAGGTTATACGCTTGCTACATTATACGGTTATTAACCCTATAGGATTCCACCACCTTCATAAGGAATATTATTGTGGAGCCTGGCCAAGGTTCATTAGGTCTAGACATCTATTAATCTTAGCACACTCATAGCACACTCTCTCTCTTAGTAGTTCTACAAACAGGCAACCCTATTAACGTCTACCTTACAAAGGGTTAAAGAGAATGGTTCAATTAGGTATACTCCCCAGAGTTTCTTGTTTCCTTAATTACTAACTAGTTACCTCATAGGTTCAGCATGTTTTACTCAGTATTAGTAATGTCACCTCCTAAGAACGTACTACTAGGGACAACTCGCTTTCGGTATCTTTCACAAGTTGTACATATCAAGATATAAGCAGCAGGATAGTAATATCAATATCAGGCCCAGTCACAACCTAAGTACCTAATATAGGGTTAAAATCCTTTGAAATAAACAATTCCTAAAAATAAATATCCAACAAAAATAAATAGAGGTTCATCTTAGAACTCTAACATAAAAAGAATTAGTTACACATGGTAACTAAAAACAAATTACTAAAGATAAAAATATACCCTAGAAAATCAAAGAGAAGATAGAAACTCCTCCGAAGCTCTAGAATCGCGTTCCTCTTAAACTGCCATAGTTCTGAATGAGAAATTCTGAATGAGGAAAACTTGTATTTATAGGGAAAGTTTCTACCTTGGTTTGGGCTAAAAGTGCAGGCTTTACCCACAAAAAAAGGAAAAGACGCTTGCGCCCTGCACTTTTCAAATGCACGGAGCACATGGCTAGCATGCCTAGCGCATAAGAGTGTCTCACAAACCATGCCCTAGGCGCATGGAAACTTCCCTAGGCGCATGGCTAGTAAAAACCATGCTCTAGGCGCATTGCAAATGTGCTAGGCGCATGGCACTCTTCCTGAGCCCAAATTCTCCGATTTTCCGTCATTTTAGGTCTTCGTCTTCAAATAACTTGCCTCAAAAATTGAGAACAGAATTCCTCCCTTTTGTAAGTCTCCTGAGGCCTTTTGAATCTTCATTATTTATCTTCCTTAGTCTTCACATATCTTTGGATGATCTTGATTTGCCGATTTGCATGATATCCCTTTGAATCACTTCAAAAACCCCATAAAATTGCTATTTTTCGGGAAAACTAGAATTATATACTCAAATATAGAAAACATTACAAAAGTCCCGAAATCATAGGCAATCGTTCTAATAATCCTCCTTTTTTTCTACTAAAACCTACTAAAAATAAATGAAAAACATGGTAAGAATAACGTAAGATGGAGCCCCTGTATTTTTAAGGCTAACGGTATTGTCTAGAAACTTTGTAAGTTATGTATTTTTCTCCTGATCTGATGATAATTTCCCCTTGATTCACGTTTATTATAGACTGGGCAGTTGCGAGAAAAGGTCTCCATAAGATCATTTGAACTCTATCGAATCCTCTCATTTCCATAACTAGTACCTCAATAGAGAAAGTGAATCCATCAATGTCGATATTGACAGTCTCTGTTACACCTTCAACAATCTTGAGAGAACCATCAGCAAGTCTTGTTCTTATCTTGGAAGGATTTAATTCCAATCCTCCAATCTTATTGGATAGTGATAGTGACATCATGTTTGAGTTAGATCTGAGATCATGCATCATTTCTCCAACATAGAATCCCTTGATGGTAACTGGTATGCTAAAACATTCGGGGTCTTCCTTTTTCTTTGGAGGCTCATCATCATGATTCTTGCGATATTCCTTCGTAACAGCTACCATCTTATCAAAAAGTGGTTTACTAGTGGTTGAGAATAAGTAATCCAAAAGGCTATTGCAACATTGATTCTTGGTCACCTTCCTAGTTTGTAAGACATCCCTGAGAGTGGACCATTCCTTTGCCATATGTTTCAATGCTTCTATTACCTTGCTTTAAGTTGTCAGATAATCAACCTCTTTCACTTCATCCTTTCCTACTGCTAGCATTTTGAAAGTTTCATTCCTTAGATTATCCAAGCTTGTCCCAGAAAATCCTGTTCGTGTGAAATTTTCAATTTCAGTAGACAGTTGTCTGTGGTGGTTAAAGGACATTGTTGCTTCCGTAAGAGAAGTTTGCATGTTCTGCCCAATCTGGATTGTAAATGTTTGAGTATGAATTCCTCTACTGCCTAGAATAATACCCCATATACTTTACCTACTCGTTTGAGAACCCCAAACTTGCTGGTAAGCATGCACCACTTTCATGAGCTTGCTAAAAGATGTCATAGTTGGTTTTCGCAGATAGTTGTGCAACTTCACGAGCTTCCAACCTTTTTGCTAATGTTTCTAGTTGTATGTTGAGAAGTTTATTACTAGCAAGTAAAGCATACTGAGTCTTTAGATCTATCATACCCTTTCTTCTTTGGGGTCGCCTCTTCCTCAGTGTGTCCCCGATACTCATTCAAAGACATGTTGTCAATCAGCTCTCGTACCTCGTCAGTTGTTTTGATTTTCATAGTTCCTCCTGCAGAAGCATCTAGTAACATCCGAGTATCTAGTTTTAGTCCCGTGGTGAACGCTTGCATGATATCCATTTCTGACGACTTGTGACCGGGACACCTCTTCAACAATAGCTTGAACATCTCCCATGCAGCATAAAGTACTTCTCCCTCTTGTTGCTTGAAGATGGAAATCTCCTTCTTCTGCGTCAAGTATTTTGTAGTTGGGAAATACCTATCCAAGAACTTCCTCTTGAGTTGATCCCAAGTCTCGATTGTACCACTTGGTAGTGTATCCAACCAATCATTTTCCTTTCTGGTTATAGAATAACCAAACAATCGTAGTCGTTTGTAAGATTCAGACACCCCAGCTAGTTGATTATGCTGCAGGCATCCAGAAAGTGTGCAAAGCGAGTGTTGCAATCTTCCATCTCCTTACCTAAAAATTGGTTAAATTTCAAATTCATCATAACATTGTTGAATTCTTTTTTGGTAATTTTGAATTTTTTGAAACAAAAAAATAAAATGCGGAAAAATAAATGACTGAAAAATAAAGATAGAAAATAAGTAATTTGAATCGCTTAGTCGAAAAATATCAACAAAGATAGAAAATATCAATAAAGATAGAAACTTGATGGTTGTATTAGGAAAGTGTACCGAAACGTTTACCACATGATAAAGTGATAAGTAGAATATCGTATCCACAGGGATTGTCGTTTCTTCCAAACAATTTGTGTTCCTATTTATAAGTTGACAATATAATAAAAGAGTTAAGGGTTAGAAGCTTGCAATTTTTATTTGTTTGCAACAGAACAAGTTTACCGGTTTTGGTTGCAGGAAAGTAAGCAAGGTTAAGATTCTTTGAATCCCCCTTATATTTATATTGTTGGATATTAAATAATAGTAATGTCGTCGTTTATTTATCTTAAGTAGACTATACAAGTGATGAGGTCGTTGAGACCTGAATAACCTAATAGGTTGGAAGTTGCAACTGTTGATCATACGATGATCCTTACGTGTGGGGTCTATACTTCTCAGTTAACTAGGTCTATCCCTCCAGTGTTTGGTTGCCCCTGCTGGTCATATCGTGATCCTTACGTGTGGGGTCTTACCACCCCAAAGGGAATTGAAAACATAGACTTTATGTTGGCTTTCTACCATTTCCCAGGGAAATGAAGGCCAAGGTTCCTTAGGTCTACCCATCTATGCATTGTACGACACTCATAGCACTCTCACTCTCTCTCTCTGTAGTTCTACAAATGGACAGCCCTATGAGCGTCTACCTTACAAAGGGTAAAAGAGAATGGTTCTATTAGGTTTACTCCCCGGAGTCGCTTGTTTCCTTTCGGTATCTTTAGCTAGTTACTAACTAATTATTTCCAAGAAAGATAGATATTAATATACAGACTATAAATATCAAGATATAAGCAGGATGATATTAATATACAAACTATAATTATTTCCTAATAAAATTAAATAGTGAACAGAAAATAAATAAAATAAAACCACGTTATATTAAATAAATATCCAACAAAAATAAATATAGGTTCATATTATAACTCTAACCTAAAAAAATTAGTTACACATGGTAACTAAAAACAAATTACTAAAGATAAAAACATACCCTAGAAAATCAAGGAGAAGATAGAAACTCCTACGAAGCTCTAGAATTGCCTTCCTCTTGAACTGCTACAGTTCTGAACGAGAAATTCTGAATGAGGAAGGCTTGGATTTATAGTGAGAGCCTCTAACTGGGTTTGGGCAAAAACGCAGGCTTTACTCATTAAAAAGCACGAAATTACGCAAGCGCCCATTGCATTTGAGATGCTCGGGGCGCACAAGCAAAGCTCTAGGCGCATGAGTGTGCACTCAAAGCCATTCTCTAGGCGCATGATTATGTGCTCTAGGCGCGTGGCAAGTTATTTCCATGCTCTAGGCGCATGGTATTTCTTCTTGGGCCCAGTTTCTCTGATTTTCCATCGTTTTAGGTCTTCATCTTCAAATAACTTGCATTGGAACTTGGGAACAGATTTCCCACCACTGTAAAGACTCATGAGGCTGTTGGAACAAGGGTGTTTCACAAGTCACCTATTGAGTTTTGACAATAACAAGGTATTAAAAGTAATCAATTGGATATGCTAAAAAATTTGTTCAAGTGTGCAGGATCCATAATCAAAGTACTATTCTTAGAGATTCTGATTGAACAAGTTCAAGAGCAAAGGAATTTATTTGAAGCTTAAAGCATCTGGAAGAATGCGTCTGAAGAAACGAGTCTGAAGAAGAGCTCCTGAAGACACGTCATCAGAAGCAAGAACATCAGAAGCGCTGATCATCAGAAGCACATCTCGCCAGAAGCTACTTCACCAGAGTTGACAAAGGACAGTGTACGAAGTGTACGGCCACGAACTCTGCAACCACCTTCTCTGCAATGTTTGTCTCTACAACAAGACAAAGATAACAGTAACATTG
>Ga0228710_1004180_pt1 | contig 22792 bp, 23 predicted proteins | sample MedpolnodulmetaG_FD_177995 | JGI IMG/M metagenome (GOLD analysis project Ga0228710, IMG submission 177995) | Root nodule microbial communities from Medicago polymorpha collected in Santa Monica, California, United States - pink nodules | ecosystem: Host-associated > Plants > Roots > Nodule...
ATAACAATAGAATGCTCCACAAGAAACCATGGGCTTTTAGGTCAGAAGTAGGCTAATAGGTAGCTTGTCTGGAAAGCAAAAGCAGCAAAAGAGAGCTTTGAAGGGTGGCACGGCCGTGCTGCTGGGGCACGGGCCGTGCCATGTCTCTGACTTTGGGGGTGACATATTTTTGTCCCATATTTCGTATTTTCATCCCGAATCAGCTCCTAATTCTCTTTCTTTTGCTCCAAGACTAAATCTTCAAATATTCGTTCCTGAAATATAATAATTTGCAATTGAAGTAAAATAGCTCAAAAAGGAAATAATATTTAAATAAAACTAAATCAAATCTAAATAAAATAAACTCAAATAACATATTAAAAATACTAATTTATCGACTCATCACTTACAGAGAAATATGTTTGAGTTTGAACACTTGATATACAATCAGTGGTGTTCACAATACAAAACAGAAACAGACTCTTAATACTATAGAATTTCTAAAATGTGAGCTTTGCTAAGAAATTTTAAGTAACAATGAAAACAGAACAATAACAGAGTATGAACTTTGAATTGTTGAGAGTCTAACTTTTTGTGTCTGTATACGTTGTAGATTCTTGTATTGCTTGTATATCAGTTGTAATATGTTATCCAACTGGTAAGTCTTCACTCCTTTATATAGAGGTGTGAAGAGATACGTTGGAACTTGACAGCAACACAAAAAGAGTCGTTTGAAGCTTGTTGATAATCACCAATGATCTTTTGCCTGATATGGTTATTGTCCTATAAAGGATCAATTTCAAATCCATTCCTTGTATGAAGGAACATTTCTGCAGGCAGAGCTGTTATCCTTGTCTTGTTGCAAAGCACGACCAAAGTAGTGGAGAAGGTGGTTGTACAGTTCGTACATTTGTCCTTTTTCAACGCTCTTGATGGAATAAGCATCAATTGCTTTCAAATTTCATTTCAAGGCTGTTTTTACACTTCTTTCCGTCTTTAGCAACTCTTAGGCATGATTAAATGAGATTCCAGCTTTTGAAGCTTTAAGTTCTTCAGCTCCTGATGAACTGCAGCTTCTGGTGATCTTGCTTCTGATGAGGTGCTTCTGATGACGTGATCACTTCAAGAGCGCTTTGAACTTCAGGAGCTCCAAGCTTCCATTTTGTTAATTCTTTTGCTCTCTTTTGTTCTTCCAGAACCTTATAAAGATATAACATTTTGTCTATGGTCCTGTACACTTGAACAAATATTAGCATATCCAATTGACAATTTTTAATACCTTGTTATCATCAAAACTCTAAGGGTAACTAATTGTTAAACATTATTCGTTTCGACAATCTCCCCCACTATAAGGGTAATGTTTGTAAAACGTATTTTGTTCCAACAGTTTGCACTAAAGAATGGAATGGTTGTCATAAATCGGACAAGATCTCACCTGGATCACATCATAGTTATTGACTTTTACCCGTACCATCAGCACTACGACACACGTAGTTTGAGCGAACCAGTCTTTACTCAGGATGACTCAAATACATACGTAACATAATCTGTTACATGTCAGAGTACGTGTTGTGCCAGTTTTGATATGTGCAGACCGTTTCTAAACATCCATGTGATTTTTCTTTTCTCGTGACGACCTAACATGAGGTGGGTCAGCGTTGCGTACAATATCTCGATCATGTGTTGTCTGAGCAGTTGTTTGGCCTGGTTGTTGTGATTGGTGTAGAGACGGCAATTTGATACATGAGATGACATAATATTATTTCATATCCAAATTTCATACTTTCGCTAGAGAATGTACTACTTCGAGACCAGTTGAGTAGGAGGCCCTTGATGAGGTTGCTACCGAGGAACATGTGGACCACCAACATCTAGACATTAGCCCAGAGTTTGGGCACATTAGAGATCATGTCAGATGGTTCATAGGTGGTGGTCAGGTGGAGTGGGGTAGTCCGGCTTGGTTGAGTTTGAAGGAGATTCTGCAAGAGGTTCAGAGAGGGATGATATATCGACGTAGACGTAGGAGTGGTAGGGCCACCCAATAGTTTTAAGCTGGTAAGGTAACATTTGAACAATTTACGTTTTCTCGATATTGATGCTATGTTTAATTTATGATTGAATATTTTGATGTATCCTATAAGTATTGGTGTTATGTTTAATTTGTATAAAAGTTTTGTTTTGGCTAAATTTTCGGTTCCGTAAGTATTATAAGATGTTGGTCCTTTTAAGTTTTTTCGTATCACTTATGTTTTTTAAGTTATTTAATTATAACAAGTTAACTTTTTAAATATTTTTCGTAACACTTATGTCATTTAAGTTATTTAATTGTAACTTTTAAGTCTCGAATGATTTATTTTAAAGAAGTACCTCCACTTGTGTCATTCAGCATTGGAGTTAAAAATGAGTGAGTTGCTTCAAAATGACGTGTCACTCTGAGACCCACAGAGCAACCAAAAAGAATAGCTCACCATTGAAGTTGCTCTAAGAAACCAATATATATTAAAAGTTACTTTAACCTTGAAGTGGAAGAAAAAGTGGATCTAAGAGCCAGGTTGTCGGCAGCCATCCACGAGTGTAGTTAGTAGTGAGTGACTAGTAGTGAGAGGCAGCTTTACAAACTAACAAACACATTTAGTTCAGTTGTTATGGCCACTGTCTTTCCCTCACTACTCCCTTTGCTCTTTCTTGCTAGAGTTTGTGGTCTTACAGTAGCATTTCTTGTTCTCTTCTGGGCTCTTGCTTTCAAATCTAGCTTCCTCAATACTCCTAATTCCCTTCCTCAACAGGATCTCATCTATGCAGTACATCTCTATTTTCTTCATTCCCTTTTTATTTACATCAAAACCATGCATAAGCTTTATTTTATTTTAATTTATTTGCAGGTTCTTCATCCTGTGCTCATGGTCATTGGTTTTATCCTTTTAAGTGGAGAAGGTATTATGTATTGTGATTAGGATATTTTACATAATGAAATCAAGTCATTATTGGTCAATTTGTGTTTAGTTTAATTATTTTAATGAATGAATGTTTGTGCAGCAATTTTGGTGCATAGATGGTTACCTGGGTCAAGAGGGTTGAAGAAATCGGTGCATTTATGTCTTCAAGGGGTGGCTTTAGCTTCTGGGATATTTGGGATTTGGACAAAATTCCAAGTAAATGATGGGATTGTGGCTAATTTCTACAGCCTTCATTCATGGATGGGTTTGATTTGTGTATCTCTCTTTGGAGCTCAGGTGGGTATTCTCTATCATTTCTTTACATTTTTTAATCAGACTTTCTAAATTAATTTTTACTTAGGTAATTTTTTTTGTTATATTTAATTCAAATATATCATTCATTTTGAAAAAAAAAATTCAGTTATATCTTGACACCTATTCATCAGGAAATGAAATTTTTAATAATTATTAAGATTGAAGATTAGACTCTTTTTGTATCAGTTTTGGGTTTTTAGCTTATGAAATGATTTTTTGGCGTGTTTTCTATTTTTGAATAACGTTACCGTGTAATACGCACTAAATATGTGACGGATGATGAATTATTGATGACGACCTGCTGTCCAATTTAGCTTGTTAGTACAATCAAAACAATTTGATAATTCTTACCCAAAGAAGGAAAATAAAATGCCCAACAGAAGCATTTAGCTTGTTGTACAAATTTAGGACCTATACTTTCATGTTCTTTTTAATTTAAGAGTTTAGTGATGGTCGATTGATAATTCAAAATAATTTTGCACATATAACCATCAAAATATTTAAAATTATTACATTAATTAATATTTTCAATTTATTAGACAATTATAAATATTTTAATTGATTATGTGTAAAAAAATTTAAACTGTCAACCCATCACCATTAAATTTTTAATTAAAACTATCAACCGTGTACTTTTATTCCTCTACTTTTTATTTGAGCGATTTTGACACGTCATATATTTTCTCTTGTGATAATAGTCATCCTTTTAATTGATTATGTGTGTAAAATTTACACTAAGAATATAAGATGATATCAATTATTGACTCACATCCAAGTCAACTATCATATAATCTAAAATTGAATCATTCAAAAAAAAAAAAAAATCTAAAATTGAAAACCACGAAAAACTGCCAAAAAGTTTGAAAACAAGAGGGGCAAAAGTAGCTCAAACAAAAAGTTTTCCCATGTGAGAGCAAAAATGCAATTAAGTATTTTCAATTGTATTCCTCCTAACTAATAAATTTGCATCAGTACCCAATTAGTTATTATTATTTTGAGTATAGGTGCTTCTGGTGTACATTCGTAAATTAAATTAAATTGCATTGGTACACTTGGTTATAAATCAATAAATTAACAATCATTTTTATAAAATAAATAACTATTTATAGACTTTTGTATTTTATAAAATATCATTTCATAAGAAAAACATCATTTTATTGTTTATAAGAATCACACTAAGTTTTGTATGCTTTATTGTAAAAAGTAATCAAATTTCACTATTATGAATAATAAAAATTTAGAAAAATTAAAATTTATTTCGCTAACACTTTTGTTAAACAATATTTAGTTATTAAAATAATTTTTTCAGGACGTACATTGTGTATCGATATTTTATTTATGGTTTAGTTTTAATTTTTTAACAAAAATTCATAACGAGTTCAACATGTTGCATTGCAGTGGCTAATAGGCTTCTTGAACTTTTGGCACCGAGGAGAAATGCGATCAGTGAGGATAAAGATCTTACCATGGCATGTATTTCTTGGCCTATACACTTATGCATTGGCAGTAGCAACGGCTGAAACTGGATTATTAGAGAAGTTGACATTCTTGCAAACACAGAGAAATGTATCCAAACACAGCACTGAGTCCATGGTTGTAAATTCTTTAGGCCTTGGTCTTGCTCTCCTCAGTGGCTTTGTTATTTTGGCTGCTGTTTCACCCAAGTATCAAATTCTTCAAAGCAAACTTTTGTACTCAGATTCTAGGTGTTTGTCATCTTAATAAAACACATTTCACTTTCTTATGCTAGAGTCGTAACACCTAAATGTTATTAGAATTTAGATATCTTGGTTCACAGGCCAATTAAGATGGCGTCAATATTTATTCTTCTTGGTACATTGGAAAAAAGAAGCAAAAGCAGAAACAAAAGACAACTACTCTCGGAAATAGTCATTCCTCCGAGCATCGAATCTAAAATGGAAATGAGACTAGGAGGAGGTGAAGAGTTTTAATAGAATAGATGTGTACCATGTTAATTGGTTGGTGATTGACCATTAAGATCCTCAGAGAAGCCATTAGAGGTTAGTGTTGAGAGAGTCTTCTCTCCCTTCCTGATGCTGTTAGGACGAGAGTGCGTTAAAGCAGTTATCTGACTTGATGGGATAGTTAGTATATATAAACATCAGTAGGGAAAGGGACCTCTCAACAGGTTTACTTTGAGAAACGGTTCAACCCATCATGGCCCGTTTCTAATTACAGCCCATTAATAAATATCCTTTTATTTAGTGCAATATTATAATTAGAATTAATAGTTGATATAATAATATATTATTTTAATTATTGATTAAGGTTAATCCATAAAATCCAACAGGAGGATCATGTCAAAGATGAAACTTCTCGGATCGAGAGAATCTCAACCGCATAACAGTGCAAATTAATATTTGTTCTAGCATACAGTTGAAAGCGTGCATAGAACCAAGGTATCTTTATAAAGCCAAGGAGAGTACCAAAATAAGGAATTACTATTCCTTATATATCCTGTAACTAAAACTATCTCTAAGAATGTCTTTTGCTTTTGATATGGAATTTGAAACCTGTCAGACATAAGTTTTAGGAGATTGCAATAAAGAATTTCCATTCAGATATTTGGTAGACAACATGCTAACCCAAGATTTATTGGAACCATGTTGGATATCCCAAACCAACTTACCAATCATAGCAATATTATTAACCTCTCTAGACAAACAAACACCAAGACCACCTTGCTTTCCAGATTCAATAACTTTGTTCAAACCAACCAAATATATACCTTTATTAGTTTCACCTTTCCAAATGAAGCTTCTAGTGAGTTGATCAATATTATGACATATACTAACAAGCATAAAACTCACTTGCATGTTGAGTTAGTATGAAAAGAATTCAACATTAATGAAGTCAGAGCAACTCTATTAGGTTCATTGAGAAGCTTACTTTTCCATGGCGCCAATCTAGTGTAAAACTTATCCACCACAAAATTGAATTATTATTTTCTTATTCTCGCTTTGAACATGGGAAACCCGAGATATTTGTCAAAATAATTAGTTTTGCAGATCTTTTTTCTGGTCACCCCCTTAGAGAACATGACTCTAGACTTCACACAATTCATTTTTATGCCCGAAGTCAAACTGAACTTGTCAAAAATATCTGCCATAAGTCTGCTTTGCATGCAAGTTATGTTCGAGAAGAGGAAGACATCATCTGCAAAAGCAAAAAACAAGAAAATAAATAATAGAAACTTGGACCATTTTTTGACACATGTATTGGTTTCTAATTATCAGCTTGAACAACTTCAGAGATAGATATGAAAAGCTTTTCCATAATTACAAAGAGGTATAGAGAAAGTGGGCTGCCTTGCCTTAGAACTTGGTGGGGCAAAAGAAGGGCATCATCTTTCCATTCTAAAACAAGGATGCAATGGAGGAAGTCACACTCACACAGCTTGATTATTGTCAATTTCATAGGATATTTTGTCTATTAGTGTAGAATTTGAGGGGGTTATTTACTCATTAGAGATGAATACGAGTTAGGCTAGATCAGTTTTGGTCAAATTTATCCGACTTGATTAAATCTAAGTGGTTTAGGTTGGGCAAAATACCCGTATTTGTATGACAAGTCTGAACCGAACCAACCTGATAATGAACGGGTTGGGTCACTAAAGATACTATTATATTTTAGTATTTAAAATACAAACACTTGAATTTATTTGAACACCTCAAGATTAAGGTATAAACGTCTTAAACTATCTTATAAAAAAAATAAATAAAAATGTAACAATTTTTTTGAACAGGTTGGGTTCACGGGTTTGAAATCATAAACCCATTACTCGAACCCAGCTACTATGAGTCTGAATGGGTTGGTTCGAGATAGACCCAAACTTGAACGACTTCTGGTAGATGTGGGTTGGGTTACCGAGTCACCATGAACACCCCTACCACTTGTTGAGCTATGAGGTGTGATTGTTTGTGCAAATGTTAGTAAAAAAAACATGAAAATCAATGATCACATCATGTTGACTAATGAAACGGACAAACATAGAGACGTTTAACAATTTCACGAAGATTTTGTCTTTTCTCTAATTAGTATTTGGAAATATATTAATTTCGAGGATTTTTGTTTATTTACTCAATAAAAGAACAATAACAAAATGGTTAAAATAGGGTTTTTGTTTATGGTTTTTTTTGGCTAAAATGCACTTTTGGCCCCCTATGTTTGGCTTCGTAGCAATTTTGGCCCCCTATTAAAAAAAAATCACTTTCCAGCCCCCTAACTTCACCCCATTTTGCAACTCATAGGCCCCCTTTGATTTTGACCGGGTCAAAGTTCAAGTGGCCACTCAATGGACGCCACGTGCAATTTTTTTAAATTAAAAATAAAAAAATGCCACATAATTTTTATTGAAATTAAATAATTAAAATAAATTAAAAAAAACACCCAAATATTAAAAAAATTCATTCCTCCTCTCTCATTCTGGTAATCACCAACAACCACAACAGAACCAATTGGAACACCAACCGCCGCAAGCGCAATTGGTACCGGAGGATGAGGCGGTGAAGACATGACAACAAAACCCAGCCTCTGTCCAATACCACCAATAGCAACAACCATTTGAGCAAATTGTTCATCAATCCCCAAAACCTTCTGATTCTGCTGTTGTTGTTGTTGCAATTGTTGCTGCTGTTGAACCCTAACACCACCAGAACCAAAGGAGGCAAATTCGACAAAGACAGAGATGAATAAGTTGAACCAAAGGACGAAGATGTCTCCATCATAGGCGAATCAGGTTTTTTCATGGTGTTTCTGGCTCGACACTCCCGACTTTAAACCTCACGAACGCCGACGTCGGAGTTTCTCTAACAATCTTCATTGATCCGCCAAGAATCAAATCAATCGGGTTCAGTTCGCGTTTTTTCACCAAAGAACAAACCGCACAAGAGTCAATCGGTTTCGGTTGGCTTTTTCCAATTTCCGGCATTTCAACAAGTGATTTATCTAGAAAATTCTCGATCTCTTGCGGCCATGGTTTGTTATCATTCGTCGGACATGGAGACTTGAACGGCGTGTCTAGCCATGTATTCACGATCTCGAAGACTTGAACTGCAATGAGAGAAGAAGAAAGGAATTTCAAGGTGTTACTGGGGCTTTTTAAAAGGGGGGATGAAGAATGATGATGAATATGTGAATTTTGCCTTTTTAATATTTGAGTTTTTTGCTTTTTTCTTTTAATTTTTGGGTGTTTTTTTAATTTATTTTAATTTATTTTAGTTATTTAATTTCAATAAAAATATGTGGTGTTTTTTTATTTTTAATTTTAAAAAATTCCACATGGCGTCCATTGAGTGCCCACTTGAACCTTGACCCGGTCAAAATCAAAGAGGGTCTATGAGTTGCAAAAGGGGGTGAAGTCAAGGGGCTGGAAAGTGATTTTTTTTAATAGGAGGCTAAAATTGCTACAGAGTTAACATAGGGGACAAAAAGTGCATTTTAACTTTTTTTTTTTTTTACGGGATAAAAGAAGAATAAAAAAAATAAAACAGTGGAAGTGAACTCGTTAGCATTGAGGCGAGTGAGTTTGAAAAGGTTTGGCTGAAGCAGAGCATAGATTCCCTAAGAATTAAGTAGTAGCAATTTTGGAAGTTGAGAAGAAAAGACATTGGTGTAAGGCATCGGCGCTGGGTGGCACAACACCGTGGGCAGAGTGAGTATACATACATTCGTTCTCTCAACCCTAATTCGAAGAGAACAATAATAATAATAATGTGGCCTTGTAGTGTTATTACTACACCTAACCCTTCTTCCTTCTTCCTATTCCTTCCCTCCTCCTCTACCAACAACAACAATTACAAACCCTCTCTTTTTCATCTTCCCACTCCACGTCGTTGCTTCCACCTCACCCCCCAATCTACTACTTCTCCCGATTTCAACGGCTGGGCCCACCTCGATTCACCCGCCCGCCCCACCACCGCCCACAAACCATTTTCTTCCTTTGCTCCTGCTGCTGCTGCTGCTACTACTTCCCTTGCTCTCCTTCTTGCCGCCTTCTCCCTTTCCAGTAGAAATAATAATGGTGAGTAGTCAGTCACTCATTTCTTTTTCACTTTATTTGTTGTTTTTGTCAACACTCACTCAAATTCATGTGCGTTTAGGTTTCAATATTCAATTCACAACCCCGTTGCAACGAATGTGGAGTACAATTACCACCACTCATGGTGATCCAGACAAACCTGTGGTGGAGGAGGAGGAGTTTGATGAATCCTCCGCTGAAGAAGCCGTTATACAAACTGGTAAGCAACCACAATGGACCAGCCTATTTGTTGTCAATATTGTCTTCATTTTACTTTCCTGCTACCTTAGAGTAAGGTAGTAAACACTATTTTTAATACCTGTTGTTTCGCTGCTAGGCCCACTTAGGTTAGGGGGCATTGTCCCTCAGTTATTACCTATGAAGCACGGACACTCCTCAGATTAGGCAGGCGTGTCCGACACCGACACTTGTAATTACACTGAATTATGTGATTTTTTCAAATTATTAGCTGTGTCGGCATGTCAGTGTCCGTGTTGTGTCCGGTGTCCGTATCCGTGCTTCATAGGTTATTACCAACCTCCGGTGTGTAATCGACATGTTACTAACTCCAACTCGGTTGAATAAGACTTTAGAGTAAAGTAGTAAACACTATTTTTAATACCCTTCTAGTATTGCAAATCGCTCGTGTCTGTCTGGTAAACCATTTTTGGAGAGTCTGTCTATGCACTGTCTGCCTGCAGGTCTATAAGTGTGGAATCAAACACATGTTCTGTCTTTGATGGCAACTCAGTTGCTTAACTCTGAGAGGTGCTGATTAGTCACACTGATGTGAAATACCCAGGGACTCACGTTAGTGACTCAAACAAAGGCCAATCTTTTTCATTTTCAGTTTCATTCCGACCACCACACCGGGCCCCATCCATGCCACCCCTCATTTTCTCCACAGAAACCTATCCCAGAACCACTACACACGAGCAACCACCCCTCGTTACCAGATTCAAACTTGCATTGAAGATTGCTTAGCACCACTGAAATTTTTTCAGGTTAAGGAGGGTGAACAATTTTGTGGTTTTACCATTCAATCTGGTCCTTGACAAGTGAGACCTAATGTGTTGCATCAGTTTGACAAATCAACATCTTAAGGTGGCTAAAAAACGTGACAGCTATCAAGATTTCACGGAGTTTAGCAACTAAGTTGACGACATTAGACTAAAATGACTAATAGAAGATAGATTGGAGGAGTTTTTGTTTTTATTTAAATATATATTCTTTTCATTACTTTCATGGAATATTGTGTCACTATAAAACATTCAAAAACGGAAAATGAGTGTTTACTCAAATTGTAATATTTTTTATTTTATTTTTTAATTTAAAACTACTATTAGGATACTGGGTATAGGTCTAATCTCAATAAAGGGGCTGAGTAAGGAAGTTCAGAAATTCGCTTATGCAGCAGTTAGTTGGGATAAATAAACAACCATATTTAGGGGAGGGAACATAGAAGGGGAATGGTTCTGACCATTTCAGTTAGAACAGTATAGGTTGGGCACTAAGTGTATCAACTGTTCTCTTCAGTAATACATCTAGATTTCCATCAATAGTGCTACATCTCGTTTTCCAGAAATAATGATAGTAGTTCTTTTAACCATTGTCCTTAATGTTTTGGTTGTAATTTTCCTTAATGTTTTTAGAATCATCAGGATCTAAGAATTGCTCTCAAATACTGTTTTCCTATATTTTGTAAACATCAAATATTATTTGGTCTGGTTTTGATCGAAACATTTAATTCTAGTTCAAATGGAGGAGTGCCTCAGGTGTTTTATGTGATGCGAAAGTACCGCTCGAGTTGAAGTGAATTTTTTTATCGGAAAGTGGTAAAACGGGCGATGCTGTACGGGACAAAGTGTTGGGCGCTCAAGAACCAACACGAACTTAAATTAAGTGTAGCAAAGACGAGGATGTTGCGTTGGATGTGTGGTAAGACTAGACGAGATAAAATTAGATATGACAGCATTGAAGAGAGAGGGTTGGGGTAACACACACCTATAGTAGAAAAGATGGTAGAAACTAGACTTAGATGGTTTGGACATGTAGAGAGAAGACTTGTGGATTCTATAGTAAGGAGAATAGATCAGATGGAGGGGAGTCAAATCACTAGAGGTAGGGGAAGACCTAGAAAAACTATAAGAGAAACTATTAAGAAGGATCTAGAGATTAATGGGTTGGAGAAAGACATGGTTTTTGATAGAACAAACACTACGGCGTTGTTGTTTGATTTATGCAGCCGACCCCACTTAGTGGGAAGAGACTTGGTTGTTGTTGTCAAGATATCTTTTATTGCTTCAATAGTTTGATATTTTCTGTTTAAGATTAAGGTTGAGTATTTACTTTTTGTGTTGTATATTTCTCGAAATATCTTCATCCTTTTTTTACCCTGCATATCAGAAACTACTGAAAAGCCGGCACGAGTTACAATCCCTGTTTCAGCTGATTCCACCCAAGAAGAAGCATTGTCAGTCTTAAAGAAGTTGAAGGTTTGTTTCTAGAAGAATGGTTTTTATATATATAAGGCAGACAAGTAGTATTCACCTAGGTGCACTCTGTACAACTCAAGATCATTTCATAAAATAAAAGAATAATTGTTGTACAAATATTATCAGTTTTTTCTTTTTCTTTTTGGTATTGAGATGTCATTATATTTGCTTATTTCTGAAAATTTGTTTTTTAATTATTTTTTAGACATGTGAATCATAGCTCTCTACCTTATTTAGTTCAATGTACTGGCATTTGCTGAACATTGCTGGAGTCATTTGTTTCGATATTGGTTATGCTGCATATGTTTGTAGCTGATGTGCATGTTCTAGAAGAAAAGATAAAACAAGCAAGAATTGAGGGAAAAGGTAGAAGCATGTTCGTGTTGATAGTATATTAATGCATTAGTATATATGATGATAACGTCTAACTTAGTATTTTTCTGGGCTTGAGAATTTCTGCATGAAGGGCTACACGTATCCTATGGTAGGCATAAATTTGTGCTGCTTAGGGCTTAAATGCAATATGTTTTTGTAATTTGTTCTCTCACATTGGTTGTGTTCTACTATGTTGCACTAAAACTATGCTCTGTGTTTGTGCACTCTTTAGTGGAATTCTAGGCTTGAAATTATGGTTTGTGCTGATTTGTCTAGATAGTTGAAGATGATGTGGAAGCTAATGAATTGTGTACCAGAAGACAATTTGCTAGATGGCTAATTAAATTAAATTCGTCGTTGGAAAGGTTAGTTCCCGTGCATCATTCATCTACGTTATTGTCAATTAATTTAGAGCGCAAACATGTAGGTTTGCGTGGCTTCCATTTAAAATGGGTTTCTTTGTCTTCCAGAAATCCAAAACACAGGATTGCTCCACTTGTATCCTTGTCTGGCTCTGCAGATAATGCATTTGATGATATCAGTGTTGATGACCCAGATTTTCAGTCTATTCAAGGTAATAAAAGTTATGGAATTTCACTTGAACCCAAAATCAAGTTTCTTTTGGGCAGAGATTTGAATGATTTATAATATTTTCCTATTCAATGCTAAAGTCTTGGCAGAAGCCGGTGTGGTCCCCAGCAAATTATCTTGGAAGAATAGTTCAAATGGTTGTAGAGCTGAGTATAAAGAAGACATAATTTTTTTTCCTGATAGGTGAATTTGTATTCCATTGCTCTTATAATCTTCACAATCAAATTACATTGTACTGAATGGAAGATATGTCAATTTTCAACTGCAGATTCATTTCACGACAAGATTTAATGGAATGGAGAACTCAGTTGGAGTATGAATATTTCTTTGGGATAATCGACCAGGTACGTGGTTTTATAAAGACAAGTAGTTAGGTAATTTTTAAATATGCATGATGGAAAACTTCACATGTATGTCATCTCTTAAAACCTGACTTTTTTACAGTCCAGGTATCAATCAGAAAAGCAGGTTATATGGATGTGAAAGAGATAACATCTCAGGGAGTTTATTTGGACATGTTGGCAGGAGATGGAAGTATACTTAGAAAAGTTTTTGGTATGATCTCTTAGGCTTCCCCCGTATGTATTGATGTTTCTCTTTTTTTTTACCTTTTCGTTTCTTACGAACAATAACAATTGGCACATTTATCACAACAAAACAGAGAAGAAAATAAGAGAGAAAATAACAAAATGTGTATATTATTGAATTCAAATGAGGGTTTACGGAGGAAATGGTTCGCCAGCCACAGAGCAAGCTCCTCGCAGAGAGCAAATGCACACTACCCATTTCTAACAGAAAATATTCTTCATGATGAATTTCTCTAGTCTTTTCATTTCTGTTAATAACTGTAACATTCTGATAGAAACTGGTACCAAACAGAATTAGTTATGGATAATAACAGAATGTTATTGATCAATCTCTGGATAAAGGTTTTCAATCAGATACATACACTTACACAATTGTTACAACAGAAAGTATTACAAAGAGTGGATTTTACAAGCTCACAGTTTTCCAATGGGTTCTTCAAGAATTGGAGAGCTTGGTCTCTCCCTCCCAATAATCACTCAAATAACTTCCTAATGGCCAATTTTGCCATGTCTTTTCCTACTTAGTCTTGACTCTTGTTCACAAACACACATAACTGCAATAATAAAAATATGTTCATTACTAACTGCTATAGTTATTTTTGCCCTCTCCTCTTATATTTTTCTCTAATTAGAGGTCTAACAGATTACCTGTCTCTCACAGCCACCTCTGATAGCATATCACACATGCCTATTTCTCGAATAAACTTACCACACCCTGGGTCCATTGGTTGATGCTGGATCAGCTCCTCACTTGGGCCCAATGTTACCACAATCCTGCGATCTTTGAATTTCCCTCCGTGCGGTGATGCACATGGGATCGACAGTTGTAGGATCATTCCATGAAGTGAAAATTGCAACTCAGCTCGCATCTGCATTTCTGGAAACTTGGGTTGGTTTTGAGCTAAAAATCCCATTTTTTTAATTGATAGGAATCCGGGTTGGGTTTTCAGGAAAGCCCAGAATTATGTTTATGTGACAGTGATTGCTGAACTATATTAGGTTTTCTGATAGAAACTGATATCAAAATATAAACTAATAGTAAGTGTTGGAAATTCCGCCTTAATTGCGGTCCGCCCCTAGTCGCCTTAATTGCGACCTTTGGTTAGCCTTCATTGCAGCCTCCAACACCTTCATTGTATTGGCTTTGAGGGGTGGATTTAGTCCCACATCGGATAGATAGCACTCTTGAGAAGAGTTTATAAAGAGGAGGCACTCCTCACCTTACAAGCCGGTTTTGTAAGGATGAGTTAAGCCCCAAAATTTCAACATGGTATCAGAGCCTATCCTAGATCTATTGTTGGGCTTCCCGCATCATCCACGCTTTCAGGCCCATTGGGCCGGGCTGAAGCGTGAGGGGGTGTGTTGGAAATTCCGCCTTAATTGCGGTTCGCCCCTAGTCGCCTTAATTGCGGCCTTTGGTTAGCCTTCATTGCAGCCTCCAACAACTTCATTGTGTTGGCTTTGAGGGGTGGATTTAGTCCCACATCGGATAGATAGCACTCATGAGAAGAGTTTACAAAGAGGAGGCACTCCTCACCTTACAAGCCGGTTTTGTAAGGATGAGTTAGGCCCCAAAATTTCAACAGTAAGATTACAATATAATCCCAAGAAATTCGAGAGTCTTGGTTTTTCTCCCCTCCAAGAATTCGAGAGCTTGGTCTCTCCCTACCAATCCTTTATTCCAATCCCTGAATGCCTTTCTTTTCGTCTGCATCTTACTTACAATACTAAGTCTTATAGCTGTTACATAGAAGTTTAGTAGTCAGCAATTAATGCAGACAGCAATTACAACACACAAGTAACAGTTACTTATTTATAATATTATTAAATAAACAACTAGTATTCTATAACTTTTGCCCTTACTAACAATACTCCCCCCCTAAAGATTCACCTTGTCTTCAAGGTGAAGGATAACATAAGTGTCCACCAGGGTCCCATAACTTGAAACAGAAACATTGTGTCGTACATAAAATAGGAAAATTTCCTCCTGGATCAAATTTTCTTGCTGCTGTCAGTCCTATCGTGACCGGTTTTTGGGACGAGAGCGTCACCGACAATGAAACTTTCTCGTACCTAGACTTTTTCTTAAGAATATCAGCAGCCACCGTGTGATAGCCGATGCCCGGCAGTTTCGACAATGGCGGCTGTTGGTCGAACCATTCTGGCGGTGGGGGCTTATTTAGTCCATCTCTGAATCTCAATTCTCTAATTTTCCCAGTTGCTGAATTTCTTAAGTGTGATGGTAATGATGACGTTGTTAGTGAGTCTTCTGCCTGCGATCAATTGTCCTCTCCATCACTTCTATGGACCTTTACTGCAGTGGCACCCATCAATGAACCCATATGCTTCACTTTGTCACCTTCAAGATCAAATTCGGTATCCACAGTCCTATCTTCTTTTTCACTGTTTTTCTGGATCTGTGGGCTATCAACTTTACAAATTTTTACTTCAGTTTGAGATGCTACTAGTTCTTGCTTCTCTTCTTGAACTTCAGTGTTGCCTCTGTTTTCTTGGCCTTCATTTTCTGAATCCAGAAGACAATCCCAAACTTCTGGTTGGAACTTCTTGAGAATGGCCTTTGAAAACTCCCACCAACAAGTACTTTGAAAACTCCCACCAACAAGTATTTGGATTGCTCTCCTTCCAAGAATTCCACCAATCAAGAGCATCTCCTCTTAATGCAAACGTAACAACCCACTGAAGTTTCACCTCTTCAATCATTTTTCTTGACTGAAAATACTGCTCTGCCTCGATCAGCCACCAATAGCCTTCCATCATATCTTGGAATCAATTCAACAGCCATCTTCATGCCAAAAGTTCCAGCAAAATCACATAATCTTTCCTGGATCAGAATTGCTCTGATACCAGTTGATAGAAACTGATATCAAAATATAAACTAATAGTAAGATTACAATATAATCCCAAGAAATTCGAGAGTCTTGGTTCTCTCCCCTCCAAGAATTCGAGAGCTTGGTCTCTCCCTTCCAATCCTTTATCCCAATCCCTGAATGCCTTTCTTTTCTTCTGCATCTTATTTATAATACTAAGTCCTATAGCTGTTACATAGAAGTTTAGTAGACAGCAATTACTACACACAAGTAACAGTTACTTATTTAGAATATTATTAAATAAAGGGAAATGCTAACCGGTGCCCCCGGGGCACTGGTTAAGGATACTAAAAAGGGAAATTATATAGTAATTATTGCATTGAAAACTGTGTAATTAATCCATAAATAAGTCAACAAAGTTTCCTTTTATGGTAATAAATTCCTTTTTTTGTATGCTTAACCAGTGCCCCGGGGGCACCGGTTAGCATGACCCATAAATAAACAACTAGTATTCTATAACTTTTGCCCTCAGGAGTTCTATTACTAACATTTTCTAACTGGGACAAGCAGGCCCGATTTCTCTCTTTGTTTGAGGGTATTTGTTTTTACAACTACAGTTTTCTTTAACTATACCACTATGTTTAATTGTTCACTCACATATTGAATTTTTATATCTCTTTTTTAACAATATCAAATGGAGAATAATGTCGAGCAGTAGAAGCATAAACAAATGATATATAAAATTAACTTTGAATTTTTAGCACCCATTTTATGCTTTTATCTTGGTCTGTAAACTGGGTTAATGAATGAAGTGGTGCCTGTTATTTTATCTTTTAGGCTAGGGTTATTCCTATGCATCTAGGAGTACAATAATGAAGAATGATCATATGAGGAATCTATTGTGAATTAACTGTTTTACAGGACAGAGTAAGCGCTTTCAGCCAAACAAACCTTCAACAATAGCACAAGCGGCTGTGGCTCTGACAAGTGGCAGGATGAAAGAAGCAATATCTGCTGAAATGTCAAGATTAGAAGCTGAGAATTCTGCCAGGCAAGATGAGACAGAAGAGATTAGATCTGAGCTGCTTAGCCGAGGAGACATACAGAAGTTTTGGGATGCAAAGATTAGTGAAGAGAAAAATCACGGTTCTGATGTGGAGAGGCTTTACCTTGAGGCAGCAAACAATTTGGTCGAAGAGAAGATCAATCAAGAAAAAATAAATGCTGATTTTTTAAAAGAACAGGCAGCAATGGCTTGTCAGAAGCAGATGCTGCTTAGTTTGAAAGAAGAAGTTGATGAGATATCAGAAAAGCTTGCCTTAGAGAGAGTCATTTATGTAGATGAAAAACAGACTGTACAGAAGTTACTCAGAGATTTAGAGTTCAAGCATGAAAAAATTCTTGACACCAAATCCACGCTGGAAGCTGAGAAAGAAGCTCTTCAGATGCTTAGGTAATTTATGACTTCTGCTTATTTACTGTTTATTTACGGTCCAGTCAAGTATCCATTCAGTTACTATCTTGATTTATGCTTTCCCAATTCCTATTTCAAAATCGTGAGGATTGCAAAGCCACAATAGTGGGATGGTTTGGAGTTAGAATTTTGGTTTGGTGTCCAAAGTTTACACTGCTATGGTAGCTAAATAATTGTGACACAAATAATTTGTAGTATAAACTTGTAGAATCTTGCATGATTATGTCTTATATATGAGATTCCACGTGTAGAAACTTGTTTGCTAGAGAAGTTGTAGTGACACATGATTCTTCTTTTTTACTACAACAAAGCATTGCCTCACTGTTTCCTAAAAAACAGATAAAGAAAGAACATGGTGTCACTGAGCTACGTGGGTCAATTGATGCTATTGGTCTACTCTAAAAGCCAATCTTTTGACAAACTATTTATCACATGTTAGCTTTTGATAATTTCTCTTTAAGTTCTCTTTGGTTCTCCTCCTCCTGCATCTGAAATTCTTTGCTCTTGGGCAATCATGTCCAGATTAGTGCAATTTCTTATACTTAAATAATTAAACATGAATACTCTGCACCTATTTCCATTCATGATCATATCTTATCTCTGGGGTTCATCTTTTGTCACAACTTGCATGATCTTGAAGCTAACAGTACATGATTTTCTTATTACTATAGCAAATAACAAAGCATCGTCTCTTACAGTTATTTGTGTGAATCTATGCCAATAGATTTTTTCAAAAGCCAGATTTAAACAAAAGCACTGTGCGCAAATTTTCATTTACTTATATGAAAGATTTCTTTTGCTTTCCCCAGTCCATAACTGCATATGAATTGTTTGCTTTTGTAGCAACCGTGCTTCAGGTTAGTACTGTATGTTTTACTTGTAGAGTTAACATCTTGTAAATGTATTTTGAGTTGGGCAGAACTTGGGTGGAGGACGAGGCAAGAAGAAGCCAAGCTCGTGCTACTCTTCTTGCTGAGGTTGGGCGAAGATGGAAATGGGATGACCAAGCTTGAATGTAGGCACGTCAAATAAATGTAAATTGTTAAAATTTTATTTACCAAAGGCATAAAATCTTTCGGCCATCATGCTTTTTGGTATGGTCTTTCAATGAGAGAAGTAAAGGATTTGTGGCTCAGGATGAGCCTCGACCTTGATTTTGTATACTAGTGATAGAATCGTGGGATACACCTGAGGTAACATTGGAATTGTATAATTTTATACAATTGTTTGTAATAATATTCTTTTGTAATGTCAATCGAATACACAATCTGAATCCGACCAAACAACTGCAACTGAAACCTGATACCAAATAGGATTATTGTGTTTCTTCTGTGCCAACCTTCGTACAAATCAGCATGTGTTATTCAAAACTCAACAACTTTACCTTCCTACCGGTAGCAGACGTAAACAAGCCATTGGATTCAAACACTATATATAGTTTAAAAGGATTCTGGGAAGACAAAGTGATGATTCAATCAATAGTTGGGGGTGAGTTTTTGCTAAACATTCAGTCATTTAACTCTTGTAGAATTTTTGCTAAAAATAGTGTCATTTCAAATCTTATAAATTCATACTTTGAAATGTTATTTGCTAAAATTAGTGTCATTTCAAATCTTATAAATTCATACTTTAAAATGTCAAAAGTCTTTGAGCACAAATCCCACAATCTAAATTATAAAATTTAATAAAATTAATTTTTTATTGGTAGGCCTAAGAGGAGTATTTTAGTATCCTTACTCTTAAGCTGGTCTTGCCTCTAACACAAAGATTTCATCTTCCTAGAACTAAGTTTATGGAATGCCAGATTTATGACATTCCACTTTCCTTGATAACTCAAGATCTCGTAATTTATACACCAAATACGTGACTAATATCATGAGATAAATTGGGAACAATCTCATATCAGAAATAATTAAACCCATACGTGACTTTTATTTAAATAAAATAATAAGTCTCAATCTGATAGAATGGAGGAACAGATTGGAGATAAAGTAAACGTGTTTGAGAATTTTCAAATTTTTGGATATATCATTCTAATTTGAAAGGAACTAGGCTTATTGAGTGAAAACTAATTTGAGTAGTTTCTTTTTGGTGTTGATTAATTTGAATAGTTTTATTTTTATTTTTATAGTATATGTGATCAGATAGGTTCAATTTATATACATATTATCAAGGTGGAAAAAAAGCTTTACACATGTTACATCGTTAATGAATTATAATTAAATCCCTTGTCATACCCAATTAAATAATATCACAACATTGAATACATACGTAAAATTTACCTCTCTTACGGTAACTATGAATGAATACATAAATTAAGAGGATTGATAATTCTACAACCAATTTTTAAAAACTTTTGAGCTAATTTTTTTTTCTTTTTTTTCTTAAGACAAAAACAATAGAAAAAGAAATAAAACAAAGAGATAAGAAATTATTTTAAAAATTATTCTTAAAGTTATCACAAAACAAATATCATCTCTCATAAATTAATCTCATAATTTATATGCCTACGTGTCGAACGATTGAGATGTGATTGGATAAACTCCTTCTGCTGCCTATCTATCTTTTGGTTTGTGGTTCAACTTGTCAATTTTATGTCTGGAATATCAATTTCCTGTATTGAACATTGCATATATTTATTTAGAAACTTTTCCTCGGAATAATATTGTCTTTTCTGCCGATAAATAACTATGAAATCCAAATTTTCCTTAAAAAAAAAAACTATGAAATCCACATTCGACTTTTACTATATTAGCTCTTTTTGTCAGCTTTGTTTTTTGTAAAATTGTTTAATGTTTAAAATTCACCTTTAAAGTCGTTTTTTTTAGACTCTCACATATGTTCTTCTAATACTTTTATTGCATTTGCTAGATTTTTATAGAAAAAAAGAACATCAAATTAGTATGAGTGAGTGGTGAAACTAATTCTGTGATGGAGTCGATAGCTTTTCTACATCGAGGATGTGTTTGGATGCTTTTGAGTGGGAATTCTTGACCGGTCTTTTGAAAGATGGTGATGTCTCATCATATGATGGTTTTAGTTATGATTTGAAATATTTTTCTTTGCATTTGAAGAAATTATAGAGGTTTTAGAGTGAATTACTCATGGTTTGAGAATTGTTTTGATTTGAGTCGTTGTAATTATATTTCTTCCATAACTAAACAACTTCGTAGATGTTTTGAGTCTTTTATGGTACAAATCATGTAATTCGACAAAGCAAGAGACCTCATGAAATTTATAGAAGCTAAATAATAAAGCGTAACCAAGGTTTGAAGAAAAAACAACTTGAGAAAGTTATGTCCCAAATTCCAAGCTCATATCAATGATGAAAAGCACTTGAAGAATGAAGGAAATAAGAAAAAAAATGGCTCTGGTCCAAACACCCCGCACACAGACCTATGCGTCCCGTGCATTTAAACACTCATATAGCAACCTTGCTCTCTTCCTCACACGGGTGATGCCTACATTACCCCTCAATGAATTGGGGGTAATTTACCCCTAATGACAAGTATGATTCGATTCTGGGACGAAGATGGAGATTACATGTTGAACGAAGGAAATGAAAAGTTTAATGTTCTTGAGATGAAAATAGTAATTGATTGTAAGAAAAAACCAGAATGGTGAGGACTACATTATCCTTTGGTGAATTGAGGGTAATTTTCCTCTAATGACAAGTAGGATTTGATTATGGAACGAAAGAGATGAAGATTACATGTTGAATAAAACAGATGAAGAAGTTTTGTGTTTTGGAGATTAAAATGATATTTGATGTAAAAAAATGAATATTTCTTTGACTTTACTAATTATCAGATTCACATTCCAATCTAAACCTATCTAGAGAAGAACAAATTTTGACCTCTAAAATTAAAACTAAACATGGGGCACAATTACCCACCGGCCACCACCAATCCATGAGAAAAAGTTTATTTATAGAGAGAAATGCCAAAAAGAGTAACGCAGGTCAGGACTCCGAATAATGCATGCAATATTGCTTCCATATGCTTCAGTCCACCAAGTAAAGTTTAGTCTTTACTTTAATCAAAATGTATGCCATTCATTTATGTTAACTTTCCCATCTCTCATTTTAGATATAACCCACAATAAGGTTGCTATTGAACGAGACAACATTTGTCTAGAAAGTTTCTATTCCAGTAAATCAGACAAAATTGAAACACCTTGATCTAAAGATTTTCTTTGTGGGTCCTCTGCCAAGAGGAAGAATCATACAGTGTGTACATTCCATTTAGATTTTATCTTGAAATTTAATTTATATATACCCCAGTTTAAAATGTTTTTATATTGAAAATAAATAATAACCATTAAATTATTATAAACATTTGTCTTTTATCATAATTATTTTTAAAAATCACACAAATGATTGATTATGTTGTACTAATAATATTTTTTTTTACCAAATGATGTACTAATAATATAAAACTTTTTATACAGACCAAATTAAACTATTATTTTAGTTTTAAATTTTTTGGTAGAATAAATTCTTATTTTTTGTCAAAATGAAAAGAAAGCTCCTGGCGCAAGAGGATGTACTACTTAGATAAGATTATTGTTGGAATACTATGTGTGGCAGTGTGTAAATTGAAAAATTCTTATATTCCATATTGAAGAGTTTACACACAACACTAGCGGTTATAAAACGGAGGTATGCCTTTCAAAGCTACTAGACCATTGACCCGGACGTCAGAGAACAAATACAGCAGAAATAAGAAAGTAAAAACTTTACTTGAATCGAAAAAATAGTATGATTCAGTTCATAAAATTAATTGCCGCAAACGTTTTTAATTTACAATATTAAACAATTTCCATGACATCAACCCTGTTACGGTAACATGACATATAAATTTGATGACATAATTTATTGACGAAAAGAAAATCTAACGTCTGTCGAAATAGAAAAAGTACCGATATGAAATAAAAACAATACTACAAAACAAAGTGCTACACGTTACGGAAAACTTCTCTGTAGACCACATTAGATGTCACATCAGTATCTTGACCGTCTTCATCATTGATCAGTATCTTTAAATCATCCCTTGAAGTAACCCTCGATATTGCGACGTACAATTGTCCATGTGAAAAAACAGGAGACGGTAGATAGACTCCAACATTTTTTAAAGACTGACCCTGACTCTTGTTAATAGTCATTGCAAATGA
>Ga0228710_1004181_pt1 | contig 22787 bp, 13 predicted proteins | sample MedpolnodulmetaG_FD_177995 | JGI IMG/M metagenome (GOLD analysis project Ga0228710, IMG submission 177995) | Root nodule microbial communities from Medicago polymorpha collected in Santa Monica, California, United States - pink nodules | ecosystem: Host-associated > Plants > Roots > Nodule...
CCACATACAATCCTGTCATACCTCACCTTCTTCATTCACTCTGGTGCTTTTTTCTATTAATGTGAATCATTGGTTTAAACTCATGTTTTATTTTGAAAGAATTAAAACTCATATGTTCTATGTTTTTACTAATTTGGTTTGGTTTTTCTTCAAGTGCTTATATAACCAGAATGGGTGTACATGAAGAATCGCTAAAATTCCATTGATTTAAATGTTCTTCCTGTTTTCATCTTATTTCAAATATTAAGAAAATTAATCAATCAACAAAACTTAATCCAGAGAACAAGATCTTCAAACACAGGAATTTGAAATTGGGTATTATAAGCACTTCAATAAGAGAGACTTAATCCAAGAAAAATAATTTACTTCTGAAGTTGGGTATTATATTAGAATCTGGTATGTGGAACACCTACAACAAACATGAAACACAATTTCAGATCTGGAATGAGGGAATATTAACAAAAATTTGATCAATTTTGTAGAGATCTTGGATCTAGTATTTATAAAAGAGAGGGGAATTAATGATTGAAATTTTTCTTGCCTTAAAAAAAACCACCAGTTAGTTATGGTAGTGGTGGTGGTGTTGGTGACGATAGGAGCAGTCACCGTGGAATGAGGATGCACGTGGTAGTTGTGATGAGACTCAAAAAAGGGAGAAGATAGAGGACAAGATTGTGTATGGTCAATTGTAAATATTCTCTCTTTTAGTTTTAATGGATCTAAACCATTGATCTCATCTGATGGTAAATATTAAATGGTCCACCGGTGAACTACTTGTTTGATGGTTCATCGTAGAATCCACCCCATCTATCTATTAACTATTTATTCTATTAACTATTTATTATTATTTTTCTGTGTGGTTTTACATTTTTGCCCTTTTGGAGGGCATTTTTGTAATCATCTAAGTTTTTAGTGTATCTTGCTTGCCACGTCTTTCATGCTATTTTTGAATTGTATATATTCATTGCATTACGGTCACTTTCTCATGTTTTTGGATAGTAATTAGTGTCTTACTCCTTTCGTGTGTTCATCTTCTCCTGAGAGCGTGCTGTTCGTTTTCTCTTCAGGTATCTTCTTCTTCCTTCGATCAAATGGAGGTGATGATCGGTTGTCTTTGTTGTGCTGTTTGTATCATCTGTGCCATGCATGACCGATTGCATGTTGCAATCTCTGTCTTTCAGAAATTCTTAGGGTTGTGTTTGTTTATTGCTTGCATGTCTTCAAAAAGGGTTTTTGGATTATGACTTAGGTTTTGATTTTTGATTTTGTTTTGTTGTTTGTTGTTTAAGTTTTGTGTCTGTCAATTCTAAGTTCAGAATTTTGATTGAAACTAAAAACTGGGTTTTTTTTTTGGTTAAGTTTCTGTTGTTGCTCTTTTAGTGAAAGGGGGTGATTTTTAAGACGGATGTTTTGTATGGTATAGCTATTCTTCCTTACTGTTTGCATTTTTTTTCCTCTTTGTTATTCCTTTTATGAAATTTTTAAGGGTGCCTTATTTATTTTATTAGAAATAATTGGGCTGCTTTGTGAAATTGTGAAAACAACAAGTGGTGGAAGTGGTAAAAAACCATGCACTAACATTGTGCTGAAAGACGAGAGGTGTGATTTTATAATTTTTCGATTTTGTTTGAAAGATTGTTTGGTAGGTTTGATATGTATTTGAAAATTTGTTTGGTTATGTAGTGGAAAGCTGATCGATGTCACATTGTGGGAAAAATATTCTCTGGCTTTGATGAAATTTCTTGCTGATCGGAAGGACACCGGTCCTGTTGTTGTCATATTAACTCATGCTCAATGCAAACTTGCAGGTTGACATTGTGTGCATGTGTTATTTTGGCTATTATATTTTATTTGTGTTATTTATTTGGCCTTTATTGTATAGATAATGGTAAGCCTGATCTATGCAACAACTGGTCGGGTTCGAGGTTGCTGATTAACTTGAAGCATCCAATTGTTGAGACTTTTAGGGCCAGGTGAGTTTGTTTTCGGTTGCATCTGATAGAGCATCTAATGAAGATTTTGTGTTTGAGTTTGTGTTTTTAAGGGACTATGCAAACCTTTGCTTTAATATATGCTTGGTGTATGATGCCATAAAATATTCTAATGATTTTTATAACCTATTTAGTGTATACTTCCTTTTGTCGTTTGATTGATCATTGGAAATTGTGCTTGATTATCCGATTCAGATCCATTGGTTATCGGCGGAAATAACCATTCATATATTTGATCTTAAATACATGTAGAAATCTCAATATTGGGGTGCATTGCATAACAGTTTAAGGTGTTTCAGTTCTGGTTTTGGCCTGTTAAGACTTTAGTAAAAAGTGAATTATTCCTTGATGTTTATTCTTAGTTCATTAGTTGGAAAATTTTTACAAGTTATGCTTGAGTTAGATGGAATTTCACTGAAGTGATTTTAGTGTAGTTGGTTTTGTTGTGCTATTATTCTAGGAGGCAGGTCTGAATCCTTTGGCTTAATGAGACTTGCCTATTAGTCTTATGTTTAAAATTCAATAACATTTCGTTCTAACTTAGTTCAACCAACATGTATTCTATTTTTTTTTTATTTTTCGACTCTTTTTTAAATTTTGGTGTAGGAATATTGATCTTTGCATCTATGAACAATGTTTTTATTTGCCTATTCCCTAAACTTCCGCATCTGTGGGCAATACTTTTGTTCCGTTATTTCTCCTAATTTGTTCAAATGTGAAGAATGGTTCTATTTCTTTATCCTAAAATCTAAAATTTTTACAGGTTATAGACGTTTAATATTTTTTCTTTTTTGTGGTAGGTTTCGAACTCAGGGTCATAGCTTTGCTCAAAACTTCAGTCAAGGCTCCACCTCTTCGCAGAATGTGCCACATGATGAATTCTCCAATCTGACGCAAGTTAGGCGTATTGCGGAGTTGAGAGGCTTGGTCGGGGTAGGTTCTGTTTGTACATAGTGTTGATTTAAAATGTTTCATTAGTGATATATTTGTTCTTTATTTTATTTGTGTGAATCATGTTAGGAAACATATTTCATCACTGTCGGAGAGACAACTAAATTTAATGCTAATCAATTTGGTTGGTATTATGAGAGCTGCACTAAGTGTCCAAGGTCTTCAAGGTCGAATATTGGTAGTTATAAGTGCGCATGTTGTACAAATTGCTTGGACTTGAGTTTGCGCTTCGTGCAAAGTACCAGTCGTGTTATCATCAATCATCAATTCTAGGTTTCTCGCGTGATCCTGCTGTGATTGAGAAAATCAAGGCTCACCTTCATCCTGGTGGAATGGAACCAGAGGAGGTAGAGGCAAATGAGGTTTGTTGCGCTTGCTTCACCTTTTATTTAACAATTATTCAACTATTTAAATTTGCTTTGTTTATGTTTGGTTTTTCATTTTATTATTATAGGATGTTGTGGACCATAATCCAAATCAGTTATTCAATCTTCAGGAAATGAATGTTGGTGTTGAGTCGTCAAAGTCACTTGATGCTCCCACGGTATGTAAAGAAAAAGATGCTCTCTGGAACTATAATTCTCTCTATTCTAGCTGAACGTTATACTTTTATTTCATCTCTAATAATTTTCAAGCCACTCATAACGTCATTATATCCAACTTTCATAACGTCACTCGTCTTGGTTGCAATTTTGTTGTGTTTTCATTCTATTGTTATATGATGTTGTGTATTATAATCCAATTCATTCATTCAATGTGCAGAAGATGAATGTTGGTGCTGAATCCTCAAAGTCGGTCGGCACTCATGCGGTACGTTAACATTTATTCTGTTCAATGCTTTATGTGATATCTCGAATAATAGAGGAATGCATCTGTCGTATAAGAAAATTGCATGAGGAATAATAGTGGTGCAGAAATGGAAAAAATTTCTTTATTAAACATTTTTCATTCAAGTGGCATTAACCTCATTGAAGTGACATTGTCTTGGTATTAAGGTTGTTTGGTTTGCTGAATGTTATATTTGCAAAGGCTTCTAAATTGCGGTTATTAACTTTTGTCAAAATTCTCCTTTGGTCGAGTTAAGGATACAAGTTTGCTAGGCTATTCTACACCTTTCTGATCTTGATTTCAAATTGGGGACATTTTTTTCTGTGATTCGTTTGATATGTTTGACACCAATCTTTCACATTGCCAATGATCTTAGCAACACCTCTATATGAAAACTATTACTTTGTGATGCTTACAATTTATTTTATGTATGATTTTTCATTCTTCTCATTGCAACAGAAATCTTTCTCTGTCTGTGGTGATAATGATTAGAAACAATTTGGAAGCTGCACTCCCGCGAAGCGTTCTTGTGGTGAAAAATATGGTGATGGTATCGCATCTGATGATTGTAATCTGACACAGTTTTCTTCCAGCAAGTAGGGCAAGCAAATTAAGAGGGAGTGATTGGTTTTATCCTTGGGTATTTTTTGGAAGATATGCCATTGTATCTTGCGAAGTTATTTGATCTATGGTCTATAGTAGTTTTATGCTTCGCATAATGGCTTTTGGTTTTGCATTAGCCATGGCTGCTTTTGGTCAAGTGTTATATATTAAGTTTGACATCAGAACTTGCTAGAATAAGTGTGCCGTGGTCAAATATGATGCATGTAAATATCCACTTCGTTGTACTTATAAATAACTATGTTTATATTAGTATCTGCTAAGCATATGTTTATCTTTAGTATTGGCATGACTGACAGATAGTATGGTGAGATATGTTTACTTGGTTAATTTCGAGCGATTGATTTCCAAGTTACTTGGTGTTTGTGTTATATATGTTGATCATAATTGCAATAAGAAAAACAACGCTGATATAAAAGAATAATAATACACTTAATTTCAAAATTGACAAATGCTTAGTTGCTAGCTAATAGTCAAACTTATACCTGTTTCATCTTTCCATGAAGGGAGATCAAGGAGAAACCTTTCAAAACAGAAAGGCGAGGAAGAAGCACTCCCTAAGAGGATGAGTATAAGAAAGTGATGAACATAAACTATATCTACTATATTCCTATAAGTTGTTTCAGAATTTCAAATTATAGCCTTTGGAAGAATTACTCAATTGTTCCTTTTTTTTATATCATAATTTTTACGGAATTATAATTTTTTTCCATGGGAGAAATTTTTTACAAGATTCCTTATTTCGCACGGGTTTGTAACTAGTTCTAAATAAAAAACAAAACAAAATATAGAAATCATATAGTGTCAGATTAACTAAGTCTGAAAAAGAAGTAATGAAAATCTACATTACTTTGTGGTTATCAAAGTGAAGTGAAGGATTTCTCCCGAGTCATACTCATATGTACCTCCCACGTTTTTTTATAAGGGGATGTTTGATTCAAGTTTAAAAATGACATTCCTGAGAATACATGGCTAGGGAATGATTATACCCGTGTTTGTTATAAGGTTGAGAAAAAAATATTCTTAGGTATAAAGGTTCTTGGAAATGAAATAACTTCCCTTATTCCCATGTGAGAAGATGAGAATGTGCAATCCCATGAAATCCTACATAAATTTTTTTAAAAGATTTGTAACTTCCAATTTTCACAGGAATATCAACTTACTTGCCAAACACTTTTTAAAAAAAATACTCATGAATCAAATTTTTATATTTTGATTCCCGGGTAAGTTATTCCTAGGTATAATTTGTGTCACCGAAACAAACACCCCCTAAATGAATCACACTTTTGTGGTTCTAAATGGTTTGAAAAAAGAAAAATGACAAATCATATCCAAAAAAAATAAACATAGTAACACTGATTTTTAGGAAGCGCTTTTTCAGAAAATGAACAAATCAATAAGTACACATATTATGCTATGCATATAAAAAGTACTAGCATCCTCCTAAAATGATTTTTAGCGCAATGGATTTTGTTGTACATTGATAAAGATAAAGATATGTGAGGGCCCATCTCGAGTTAAACCTAAGAGAAAACACGTTGCAAAGACCCATAAGGAGTACCATATGTTTACACTTGAATTCTAAGCATCAGATTGTAAAAAAAAATTCTTTACAAAAATTTCTTTACAAAAATTAATTAGACAATTTCATGATGAATCAAACAATAGTATATTATAAGAAACCCCGAAAAAAATTAAAAAACAGAAATAATCTATCTATATGCTGTTAACTTCAAATGCACAAAAAAGCCAGCACACTTGCACCCTTACATACATACAAACAAAATTAAACAATTGATAAATCTTATTCTATTTTGTACGATCATTATTATGGTAAACAAGGCTTGAATGTGCTCACCACCTTCTTTACTTGATCAACCAATGAAGTACAAGACACAATGCCATCATTCCCAGCCAAAACCCTATATTTATCTTTCCGAGTAAAGTTAGTGCACTCAAACCCTAGAGTTGCAGCCAATATCCTCTGAACATAATTGGCCACATCATGTGGACTCTTCCCGGACGAACATGTCGCTTCAACCGGCAACTGGTTCAAGAAAGTAACCTCATAAACTGGTCTTGGGTTCATGAAGAAGAAAACCGGGTCCAAACCCTTCCAACCCCTTGCAGTTGTTGCGTGGAAGAACCCTACTCTATAGTTCATGGCGACCGGTACTATTCGGTCAGTTAGCTCGGCAAATAGAGCACTAAATCGTAAAAGGAAAGGCTCACGACATGTTGTTCCTTCTGGACAAACAACTAAATCTCCTTTGGATAACTCATATTTTATTCTCTCAGCGTCCACGTTTCGCATCCTGGTTAGCCTCACGGTAGGAATGGGGGAGAGGATTTCTGATAACCGAGAAATAGAGTATGTTACAGCCGGTGTTTTACGTTGGAGGACAGAAGAGAGGACCACAGGGTCCATTAGAGTGCGGTGAGTACACACGAAAAGTACACCGGGGCCGCCTGCGGTGGGAGGGAGAGGTGGTTTTCCCTTCACAATAACAGTGCCACCAAATAACCTTGACATGTGAGGAATGGCCCAAAAGGGTAAAATGGCTCCCATGGTTAACCTGATTATGGCTAGTAAAATACCTATGGGAATCCAAAGGATGATTAGTAGGGAGGTGAATGGTGTTGGCCGTTTCACCAATCGGCCGTCGTGGAAGATCACCGGATGAGGTCGGAGAAGTTGGCTATCATTGTGCTTTTGGCTTGTCCTAAATGGTGGTTGCATTTGTTCCTGCACACATAGAAGACATGTCACTTAAATTTATCTTTATTTTCCCAATATTTAAAGTAAATTAATTAAAATTATTCTTCATTTGCAAAAGATAAATAAAAAATTACAATTACGAGTATCAACAACACATTTGTTATACTACTAAAAATGTTGAATAACTCAAAAATCCGTTAGAAAATAAATAAAATATGTTGCAATTTCATTGTTAGGAATTAGAAACGACAAATTAAAGATACACGATTTTAATATTTAAGGCTTAAATACAGTTTTGACCCACATATTTTGATTGAAAACCCCCTCAAAAAAAAAAAAAATTTGGTTGAAACTAGATTTTAAACCCCCCTATTTTAAAATTTTGAATTTTAACCCTTCTATTTTATATTTTTTAGGATTTTGACTCTCCAACATCTTGAAAAATATATTATAGGTGGGCCAAATTCATGAAAAGTATGAAACAGAAGGGTAAAAAAAATTGAATTTTAAAATAATGGGTTAAAATTCAGTTTTAGTCAAAATAGGGGGTCAAAACTATATATACGCAATCTACTCTAGTTGGTGAGGTTATTGGCTTTTGACCTTGGAGTGTGTTACAAGGTCTTGCGTTCAATTTTCCCTTATATCAATTTAGATGTGTTAGTTTACCTTCTTAAAAATAAAACTTGCATATAAGCCAATATTTAATTAAAAAGCTATAATAGAAGAGAATACCATAAAAAGGGAACAAAGCCCCAAAAACACAATTTTCATACTATAAAACTAAATAGACTCGAAGAAAAAAAAAAGACAGCTTTAATTTCCAAATGACATTTTAAACCAAAAAAAAATAATATTATTAGTTGATTGATATTTTATGAAAGAATTTTTCTAGTTACACCCAAGCTTTATCTAGTTAGTAGTTACATCCAAAGACACGTTTTAAACATAATAAAAGGAACTCTTCAACAAAACAAAAAAACATAATAATAGGACTAATATGTCTTTGTATTCAACTTTCGTGTGGATGCGGCTGTTTTGAAAAATTTAATTTAGTTACAAGGATATATATTAGTCATTTGGTTATGTTTAAAATATTTCTTGGGTGTAACTCTAGAAAAATTCATATTTTAGACACCAAATCAAACATTAATTTGCATTCATTGCAATTTCTAACTTTGGTTAAATAATTTATAGTACCTTGCAAAGTTTGGAGAAAGAATGATTGCTTGATGTAGTAGTAGTACTAAGCCTTGACATACCCAAATTTGGAACTTGGTTATTGAAAAGTTTAGCAACTCTTTCAGAAACGGAAGTAATTGATTCACTTTGAACAAGTCCTGTAGCTAAACCAAACCTATTGAAAACCAATTCACTCCCAATTACTTCATCAGCACGTAAATGTTCCTCAACAAACCTCTTCACCATAACTCCTGGCATTTTTGTTACCACAACTCTTTTCTCATAAGAGCTAAAAATCCTCCAAGCTTCCATGTCAAGATCATCCATGAAGAATTTTGGTAAAACTGCTCTTGAAACTGATTCTATCTCCGATTTATGAATTCCGGCTACGGCTACAAAGATCATTAGCTTGAGACTTATGTCCTCCATGCCGAACATGTCTAGGAACCGAATCACGGGCCATAGGATTAAAAGAAGAACGAAGCGAATCAAACCTGAGGCTTCAAATGCTACTAACATGAAGTAGGAGAATACATCTGAGTTTTTTAGAAGTGTGCCTTCTAATTCAGAGACAACTGAGTCCATTAGATGAACAATATTCTGTTGTGTTTTTTTGTGTTTGTGAAAACTAAAAAATGATGTTTTGTTATGATTTTATGTGTTGTGAATTGTTTTTATAGTTTCACAATGTTTTATTATATTAGATAAGATTAAGGAAATGAGAGGGTTGATTTATTTGACTTGTCTTTTTTGCTTAGGACTATAAGGCAGTTTATCAGTTTTTCAACCACCCTTGTGTTTCTTTTTTCTGTCTCTCTCTAAATACGTTTTTTTGGTGGGTATATTAGAGAAGAAAATAGAGATTTATAAGCAACGTTTATTGGCAAAAACTGATTACTTAACACCAACGATAAAAAAAAATGTATGGTAGATAGGTACTTTTGGACACCTAAAATTGGTGCTTGTAATTTTTGTATTTATTTAGGTTACTTACCATTAGTTTTAGTGTAGTGTACGTATCATTTGCAATAGTATGGTTTTGTATATTAATATAAGAAAAGCCAAACTATAAGGTGAGTTGGTGTGTTCAATAAGTTCTATTTTAAAATTAAATTTTATAAAATATGTGTGTGATTTTTTTTTAAAAAATAAAAAATATTATCATCCAACTTATATTATTCCTGACCTGTTCCACCGATTTCGAACTCAACTCCTACACTAAGATAACAATTTAATTATAGACATGGTACAACCGAAAAGTTGGTCTAGTGGTATTGACTTAGTACTTTTAGAGTGTATTTCATCTCAAGGTCTCAAGTTTTTGGATTGATTAATTTAGTTTCTTTACAAACAGATTATAGACATAGTATATCCAATATGAACCTCAAAAAATGGACTCAAAGACGGACTCATTGTTTTTCGTAAATTATCATATCATTCTTTCTTTTTCTTTTTGAAAAATGCTAACAAATGTTCATAAGACATTATTTAAACATTTAAAAATATTACATATGTTTGACTTAAATTTTCAAAACAATTTTTTTTATGGACTCCATAAACAATGGTTTTAGAGCACCTGAACTCACCCAAAGTTATTTTATGGAACCTATCGAAGCTACATCATCTTGAAGTAATTAACTTATTTTTTGCTCCAATGGTGTGTCCCTAAAAAACTCATATATTTGGTCTCACAAGTTTACCTCACATATCAATATTTTATTTGTATTTTAATTTATTACAACTAAGCAAACATTTTATTCAGACTTGGCCCCCACAAAATAACTTTACTTGATGAAATAACAATGTAATATAACCACTCTAGCAGACTTGAGTGGAGGACCGACAAAAAATTGGAATGATCGGAACTACAAGCTAACTTACTTGATAAAATACCCTTCATTAAAGTGTTTTTATAGCACTTGTTAGCACGACTCTTTTTTATAAATAAAAAAGCTCACTATTTTACTAAAAATGGTGGGGGCTACTTTTTTTACCATTATAATGGTGTGGAAAAGGGTGTTGTTTTATGTGATTTCATCTTTCATAAAGTTAGTATAAAAGTTTGCCTTGAGAGAGAAAAACAAAGAAGAAGCAAGCCTTGAGAAAATGAGAGAAAATGAAAGCAAATGTAAGATGCACATTTGAGACTATTTTTGAAGAAAAAAGAAATGAATGAGGTACAAAGAAAACTTTATCATCCATGCATTATTTTTCATGAGTATGTCTCTAAGGCCATCCATGTATTATTTTTCATGAGTATGATTGCTTAACCATTAATGTTAACTTTGTCTCTAGTTATATTCTCCCATTTTTGCAAAGACATCTATCTATATGCTTTCGAGAATGTACTATCAAATGAAATATCTCATAATTTAAAGGGTTATGTGGTGTTCTAGAATTTGAACTTTTTACGTCTATGCTTGTTTGATTTAAAAAATCATAAACATTTGCTAAAATGTATTCCTTCTGCTATTTAGATGGATCTTTGCTTGTAAACTACAAATTAATGCTTATGGGATTCATAGAAAATCCGATATGCATGCTGAAGACATAACTTTAGTTTGTTAATTTGAAAAGATACTTCATTATTAAGCAAAATGTTAGCAACTTCTAAGTTTGGAATTAGTTCAAAAAGAATAGTTGCACAGTTGATTGTTAGATTCATCAAGGTACATATTGTCTTACTAGATCCAAGTATTGATCCTCTTAATACTTACATGAGCACAAATCTAAATAAAAATATTTGGACGCACACTCAAAACTAAAAATTAATAAATTAAAAATGGATAAAATTAAAAGACATCAGTTGATGTGACTAAATTATTTTTGTTTAATTTTGTTCATTTCATATGAGTATGCCCAAATAATATTGATTTTGGGTTTACCCGAAAAAGGTCTTGCTCTTCGTATTCATAGTGGCCACTTTCAATTTGAGCTCGGTGGTGTGTTTTTTGTTTTAGTTTCATCCATAACTTGGCTTTATTTTCTTCATATAGGTTGCCTTCATACTAAATTTGAGGAGAAATCTCTATTAAGAGGGAGGGAATGATGTGAACCTCAAAATTTCTCAAGGAATAAAGATCCGAATCAATTTGAAGATTTATAGATTTCTAATACTTCCTTGTTTGTTTGTAATTTTGGCTGTAATAAGTGAAATATTTGCAGTTGTGTTGGTTTTTATTTAGAGCTTTTATCTTGCTCATTTCCCTTTTAAGGTGGTTGTGGACCTTTAATATCCTTGTTGGACCTTGTGATGGTCGTGTCCTCATAGGCCTAGGTCAAAATAACAATGTTGTCATCATATTTTAGAATAGTGCTCTTCTCCCAGCACTTTTTCTCGCGCCCAGCTGCCTTGCCGAAAATACTCCTGCGTTAGTTAAGTAACGCAAGTGTTAAATACTATGCTACTTAATTAACATTGCGTGAGTTAACTAACGTTGTATTTGTTAACTCACGCTACGTGTTGTTTTAAACAAGGCAGAACACCTCATTTCTCATCTAAAATCTCAAAAAATCTCAAAAATCTCTCTCAAATCACCCAAATCCAAAATTCCTTCAAGTTCAAATCAAACAACACTCCAATAACAAGTAAGTTTTCGTAATCAAACATCATTAACCTTTTATGTTTATATGTTAGATTTTTTCTCTTAAATTAGAAATTGTTTAGATTTAGGGTTTGTTTAATTTTTTTTTATGCAATAAATGATACAATGTTACATGTAAATGACTTATATTGCTTAATTGTTTAGATGTCTGCATGTTAATGTTGTAGTTATGAGTTTTAGGGTTTATGTATAATTTGCACTTCAAGTGTTTGATGAAATGTTTGAATGAGTTTTTCATTGATTATTTTTAATTTCTTATTGTGTAGATTTGAAACAATGACTGGATGGATCGACGTGCATGCACAATTCAACGGCGGAGAACCTCAAAGGTTGAAGGTTTGGTGTCTTGGTGTAACGTTAAGAGGTCTCAAGGATGCACTGAATGAATTCAACCAAGGAGTCAACCCCGGAGACACAAGGAGGGTGGAATACGTTCAGTATAAACATCCAACGCTCGACGAGGGGAGAATATCATTCAGTTGGGTGGAATTAACGAACGACGAAAATGTGAGAAGCATGTTTTGGGAGCACAACATGTTCCAATGGATCGATATACGGGTAATGTTGTTGAGATCAGCTGAAGATATTATCAACAATCTGATTCCGCCAGAAGATCGTGATTAGGCAGGTATCGTGATTAGGTAGGGAATGCACCTTCCAACTAAAGCAATTGTCTTACCCTGAAATGGGAATTCAAACTCGTTAAACGCCAGTTCTCAAACATTCACCCGACAGTTCTATTGTTCCTTTCAAAAGATTAAGTTCATGTTAGGCTGGTTTAGATGAAGGTATTAAAGTGTCAAGGAATGCACCTTATTCTTTTGACACTTGAATACCATCATTTAAACCAAGTCTAACAAGAATTTAATCTTTTGAATGGAATAATAAAACTTCCGGGTGAATGCTTGAGTCCTGCAAAAGGGGCAATACTTAAGGGGTTGAATTGTATTTTATTTTGTTAGGGTCAAAATCGCAACTTCCTGATACTTAGGGGGCCAAAATTGCTATTAAGTCATTTAATTATATATGAAGGGTCAATTAAAGTCAAAGTAGATAGGGATTTATGTTGCTGCTCAGATTGGCCTAAGAAAATGAAACAAGTTTGGTGTCACCTACAAAAGATTGGATACATGAGAAAATAAATCCCAATCCCTATAGGTTTGTAACTTATTTACAAGTACGGTTGTTCAACATCCTTGGTGACCCTAAACTATAATTTATAAGTTGTTGTGTCATGTGTTCAATATATGTATGTATAAATAAGTCACGCATCCTGGAAAGAGGAGATGTTAACTCAAATTCTATGTAACCAAATTGTCGTAAGTGGAACATTTTTTATCTCCAAATTTGGTAAGGTTGGTTGGAATATGAAATTGAAGGACTTATTCGTATTTTGAGAAAAAAAATATTGCTATGTTTATTCTTTTTTGGTGCCAACAAGTAAACCAGAACAAAGCAAAAAATATACTATTTTATAGCCGCAATTCATTACTCTAGAAGTCTTTCCTCAAAAAAAAAAAAAAACTTTAGAAGTCTAAAATTAAACATTGGTAAGGAGGAAACCTTTCGAGCCGTTTCTTTTTTCATCGAATGAGTTTCTCACGCACCTTATGCAGTTCAGATTTTATAATCCAAACTACATAAAAACCTTATAAAATCTTCAAAAATACGTTGAAATACTTCAAATTTTAGAATTCAAATAGGTCGCACGAGAACCTTACAGAGTGGGAAAATTTTTGTCCAACCTTCAATTGTTATACTGGGCTGCACATTTGTAGCCCAACAGATTTCGGTCCTTTTTGGATATGCGCCTTAATATTTAGTACATCTTCTTTTTATTCAAAAAATAAAAACTAAAACATATACTTTTTAACCTTTATATTCAATTATTAAAAAAAAAAAAAAAACCTTTATATTCAATGGCTTCAAACATTGCCTTATTTGGACATTGAGTGTCTCTTGCGGGTACGCTAAAACTAAAACATAGAAGTCACGCGCGCACACGAGTGAGAAAGCGGAAACTGCACATACGTGAGAGTACGATTCGCGCAAAAGAAACACCATAAATTAAAATTTGTCAAAGATTAAAATGCTTTAAGACCTACTAATAATCCACTAATCAATTCTAAGGCTTTTAAGAGTAGTTCTACACACAAAATACTAGAAACATTTAGGGTGAAAATTGGCATATCGGTGCAGATTTGAGCATATAGAAGACAAATTGAAAAATCGTCTCGGGTAATTCATGATCGTCATTGGTTAAACCAAAAAAAAATTATAAAATTGCATTTTGTCATAAGAGAGGCTCAAAACACGTAAATGGGATTTTTTGGATTCTAAAATTCATATGGTGAAAATGATTTTTTTTTCGGATTGTAGAATCGAAACGTGTAAAAATTCTATATAAAAAAAAAAAACATTTTTGTCACAAGAGATGTTCGAAAAAATAAAGGAGGTGTTTGGATTCTAAAATTCGAAAGGTAAGAAAAAAAATACTTTTTTATAGTTTGGATTTTAGAATTCAAACGTGTAAAAATCATGAAAAGACAGTATAATCACGGTTCAACCGTGGCTATAGTGATTGTGTCTATTTTTTCCCTTCTTAAATGATAGAAAAGCACACATTGTATTCTAGAATCCGAAAATTGAATTGAAGGATATTTTTACAAAATTAAAGGGCGCTGTCTATAAATTTTGAATTTGTAAGTGTTATAACCCTACTCTATAAATTGATGCTGTCTCCCAATATTTTAACATTATTCAAAAATAATTATTTTAGTTTTAAGCAAAAAAATTAAGTTTTAATTTGAAACGACTCTTACAGTGAAGAATAATATGAATAATAAAAGTGGCTTTTTCAGTGACAACACTGCCAATGGTCGTAAAAGTGACTTTTATGTTGAAGAAAAATACAAACCATAATGTCATTTTTAGGCAGACTTGTTCATTACTGTTAAAGTGACAATTTTATGGTTGATATTTTTTTACCGTAATGATGTGTTTGGATAGAAGGTTTAAGAGAGGAAGAGAGAGAAAAGTTTATTCTTTTTTAAATTTTAGAAATTATAAAATGATTTTTTTAAAATTGAATTAACAACATATAGTACTTCAAAAACACTTAATTATTTCAAAAAAAACATGTTACATTGTTCGTAATTTAAAAAAGTTAAAAGTGAGCTCCTCTCTCCCTTCTTCTCTTAAACTCTCAATCCAAACACACCCTAAAATCTCTTCTTATGACTTCTTAAGGAAGATATATAATAAAAAAAATTGTTATTAAACATATAATATGAGTATCTTTCATCATTTCACATATGGATTCAATAACAAAAGAAGGGATATGATTAACAATTCTGAAACAAAAAATACATTGACCATATATGTTTTGTTAATTTGCATGCACGTGAACCTCACTTAATTATATTATATGCCTCAAAATCAACCAATTCCAATCTTCTCTATCGTGCTGGGTCGTGAATATATTGATGAGTATGCACGTGATTTCCCGTAAGGTATCAAGGTCGCAGTGGCCTCTTGTTTTCCTCCATTGTTGCATATTCAAGAGCATTTGAGGGGTTCCATTACTGTGGTGAAGAACCTAAAATTTTCTCGTCTAAATCATAATTGGAATCATGTTCTTCCACGTAGTTTGGATATGAATTGCACAAATTATCATGGAAGTTATCTACAAAACAATTACGGTATCGCTATGATACCATGTCACATATCCATGAATGGAGAAAGATCACAAGCATAGAATGACAAAGAGCATTAAAAGATACAAAGACTCGTAGAAGTCCCTAACAAAAAATTCAAGATTTAGTTTAATCTCTCACATTAAAAAATAAAAAGCTTAGTCTATCACAAAATAATTAAGAACTCTAACTAAATCTTCATCTAAGAATCGTTTTTCTTCTTTGTCAAATGTAATATTTTCACCTACAATATCATTCCACCATTTTATTTTTTTTGAAAGAATCATTCCACCATGTTGTGTACTAGTTAATCGTTATGTGATTGAATTAGAAGCTTAGTTAATTGAGGAAGAAAATACAATATAGGAGCTTAAATCAAGTATAGGGCTAAATTTTTTTATTTTTTTTGAAGTAGTCTAGTGGCCGGAGCTCACATATTTTAAATATGGAAAAGTGTGGTGTCAGCTGTGACAAGTCTCTTTTGGAGTCCCATAGGAGCCACTGCACCCCCACCTTTTCTATAAATACCATATTATGCTTATCATTTCACATAATTCATGGTTGTTTAGGTGGATAGATAGTTGCCCAGTTTCCCCGTAGGAACTTGAACCGCCGTCCTCCATGTTACATTCAAGCAACTGAACCACTATACCAGCTCATAGTTTTGCTAAATTTTAGAAATTGTTTAATATATATTCCACAAATATTTGGCACCTCCAACAAAAAAAAATCAAGATCCGCCACTAGGTGTCAGGGATTCGAACCTCTGGCCATGTATATAATATACAATATCTTTATCAACTGAGTTAAACTCACGAATATAATTTAATCTTTTAATTCGATTACATAACATAGCAACAAGATGACAAAAACAAAATCATGGTGAAAGAAAATAGTACATGCAATAAGAAAAAACAATGTTTCCATAAATGTTCGGTTAAGCTACAATGTTTTTAAGAGAGACCCAGGTCAGATATTTTGCCAAGGACTGGAATAATTATTCACTCTTAATTAAATCCCTTGTGTTGTCTGGTTGAAAGTGATACCCAACTACAATATTGCATAGTGTTAGATTAACAAATAAATGTTGAAATCAAAGTAATATACCCCACACAATGTACAACAAGTTAGGTCTTTTTACTCCTAAGCCAGCAAACCCTAAAAGCAATTCTTACTCGTACTATTTTCTAACAAAACCAATAAATGGAAGTTAATATATCATGTGTTTCATGTTCATGCCTCCCAATGTCTACCATATGCCATTCAACTCATGTGAAAAATAAAAGAAAGAGAGGAAGGAAGCAGTGGCAGAGCTAGGAACAAGAAGGTGCATGATTACTTAATCTAACTACCAAGACAGGGTACACATTTGTTATTTCTTAGGCAACATATTGTAGATATAATATAAAGTCATACTCTAAAAATGTGTATATATATACCTATTAGAAATGATTTTTATTTTAGGGTTTGGGTGAGTCGTGGCCCACCGTAGTCCATGAATGGCTCTCTGAAAGAAGGAAGAATATATACGGACTATTAGTAACTTTAGCTTCTTTTTTTGTGGTGGTCGGAGTTCAAACTTGGACCTTGCATATACAGGCTATTATGTATTGTCCTTGTCAACTGAGTTAAGTTCACGATGACAATTGTAACATTATCTATAACATTGCATATATTTTTTATTTTATAAAAAGTTAATTTCCACAAAAAGGGATGGATGATGACTGATGAGTCACAACGTGGGAAATGGCTTTTGCCTTAGATCAGAAATTGTCCTAATGTCCTATATAAAGTAGAACAGCCAAATAGAACATAGAATTGCAATTAACATAATGACTATATGTGAAAAGTAAAATAATGTATACCCTTATTTTATGTTTAACTTAAATCCTATCCAGAAGCCAGAGTAAAACCATGTGCTCTGGCTGAAGTTTTTATTACTTGACTCTATGAGTCATTCCACATTAATTGTATGTTTGTTCTTTATTTGAAGCATCAGATATTCATGTGGAATAAATCATGATATTCAAATGGCATTGGCACATTCGATAAGATGTTTTAGATGCCCCTTAAATTAGGGAGTTACCATGTGAGTATGTGATTAGTCTAGAGTTTTTTTTTTCTATAATTATAACGGTAAAACTCACTTACGCCGTGTTGAAAAATGTAAAATTACAGATCAAGTAATTGAATTTATGTGATTAATGAGTTTAACAAAAGACGAATTATATAAAATAATTGAGTTTAATTTATTTTAGAATATATCTAATCAGACTTTATTTACTTCTTTACCAAGCTTCAAATTACTAAATCTTTTTCTCTTAAAAATCGAAAGATTATCACAAACAAAAAAAACATATAAAATTTCATTTTGAATTTACATTTTAACATGTCAAATATTCATGCTACATTCTTTTAGTTGTACTTCCTATACGTATTTGATGCGTGATAATCGTTTACAAATATGTAGGACCCAAATTCATTGACCATTACATTTTTCGTAGTCCCCTCAAATTATATGTACTCACGTGCAGCCTACCAAAATATCGTTAAAGATTTAGGGAGATACTGCTTCATTCCTTTTCAATGTTGATTTTCTTATAGAAAATTATTTCTATTTATCAATCATTTTCGAATTTTAGGATTACATTTAATTTTTTGTCAATTTCACTTTACCTGTATAGATTTTGCAATGAAAATAAAATCTGTTAATGGAGGGAGGGACAGAGGAATGAATCTGCCAATAAAAGATAAACAAAAATGATTTATTAACATCATTTTTGTACAACCGACAAGGTATACGCATAGCTCATAAATAATTTGTAGTCAAAACTAATCTCATTACTAGTGTTCGTAGTGCCCCATGTTTGGCTTAATTTCTTTCTATCTTGCAACATTATCTTTCTTCATATCCGTGTTCCATTTTATCATGTTTTGTAAAAATAGGTGTTTTAGTTCATCCAAAAACATGGAACATGATCTTATATAGCTGAATTTTAAAGTTTCATGTATGTTTGATTGATTTTGACACTCATATAAAGGTGTGCCCTTTGTGAAACATTTTAAACTTGGAAAAGATTTGTCTAGCTCGCATTAGGGTTCTTTGTTCGGCAGCCCTTTCGTCGGCTACCTAAAAAACCAACTAAACCTAATATGATTGTTGATCATTCTTGGCTAATAACTTTTATTATTTTTATCGTCAGAAAAAAATACTTTGATTATTTTTAGGCGTAAATAAATATCTTTACAGTATTTACAATTTCGGTATTGAAAAACTTAAAAAATTTAAAATAAATTATATAGGGAGGGATGTATTATAAAAAAAAAAACAATAATTAATAAAGTTAGTTTTTTTGTAAGAACGATAATTAATAAAGTTATGAATATTTTAATACATACACACACCAATGGAATAATAATTTTAATAAATATAAAAGAATCTTTAAACTATAAAAAAATGAAATATCTATAGAGAACAATATTGGTGGTATTTCAGCAAATAAATAAAGTTTGTCAATATACCTCGTGAGTATAGGTTGTATAGTTCTCCCCATGAAATTTTACTGTAGATTAATGTGATATCAAATTTATAATAAGTCTCAAATAAGAAATGAGAATTAATTTTGTTTGTTTGAGAAGAACAGAAAATTAAGTTGGCAGCAGGTGATATTTTAAATATTCTATGCATTAAATTAAATATCAGTATTCAAATTCAACAATGAAACTCCAGAATCTGATACTCGACTTTTATTTATATTTTATCGTACCATTAAAAAAGTAGCAACAATGTTATCCACTGCAGAATCTAGTGTAGACGTGAAACAAAAGCCGACACGACACATTGCACGAGTACCATCACAGAGATGTACATTAGTTTAAAATATGTTCATTTCACTAGACAGGCAAATACATTAGTTTATGATTCAATTATTCAATTGTGGTCGAACTTGTGTGACTTTTTTTTTTAGCGTGAACTAATCTCGGTTAGACAATGGAATGAGATTTTTTTGATGTAACTGCCTCCTGCAATGACAAAAGGCAACTGTTTGATCAAAATAAATGGTCGAGACTGTTTCATTGTGAATAATCAAGTTGAAATTTAAATTGTTTGATCTCAAATCAACGGGTGATATTTGTTCTAATTGAAAATTGGACATCTAATAAAAAATGTTAAAAACAAAAAAAAAATCATTTATTTAAACTATAAGCGTAAATAATATCAAAAAGAATAGTTTTCTATTAAAAAAAAAAAATTACATCCAATAGTAAATTCCTAAATATATTGAATATTTTTTTGAAAGAAAAAAATACTAAATATATGAAATGCCCTGGTGATTGGATTTATAAATGGCACTTATAGGCGGTGGGTTCTAATCCTATTGTCTTCAAATTTATGTTTTTAATGTAAATTGACTAAACTTATTAAGAAACAAGCAATTAGGATTTGAACGCAGTAATGGACACCAACATGCGTTTAACTATACCGACAGATTACTTATGTACAACCAATTTTGTACAACTTTTGTGACAACCATTTTTTCTCTATTCTTATTGGACAAAAGCAATAGAGAGAGAAATAAAAAGAAAGAGAATAAAAACACATGTGAGTACAAGAGAGAAGGTTGTTTCAAAAGTTGTCAAAAAGTGGTTGTACAAATATCATTTCTCTTTTATTTTATGTATGTATCTTTTAGAGAAATGATATTTAAACATCCATTTTGTGACAACTTTCTCTAACATTATTTTTTACTTTATCTCTCTATTACTTTGGTTTTTGTGCAAATACCTACTTTTTCTTTGTAAATTATGGTTGACTCATAAGTTTCAACCAAATGGTTGTTCAAATAACACTCCTCTATCTTTTAATTGATTGATTTATGTTCTTTTTGAATAAACTAGATTAGTCCACTCAAGTTGGCATCAAGGAGAATCAAACCTGAGATATTGAGAATGAACACACTCTAATGTCCTAAGTCAACACCATCAGACCAACTCAAGTGGGTCCTAGAACAGTTGTATAAGAGTCGCTTTGACATGTTGAGGTCCTACCAATGCTATGATAGGCCGACTTTGTTGAGCAATGTTTGCTTGATATTGGCTCTCATGCATACCTTGTGGAGTACTGTGACTGAATTGTCACCGAAATTGGCTCACACAACCTCCAAATATTTGGCGCCATCACCATCACACCAACCCAAGTGGGTCCCAGGACAGTTGTATTGGAGTCTCTTGGACATGTTGTGGTCCTACCAATGATATGATAGGCCGACTTTGTTGAGCAATGTTTGCTTAATATTGGCTCTCTTGCATACCTTGTGGAGTATTGTGACTGAATTGTCACCGGATTGGCTCACACAGCCTCCAAATATTTGGCTTGTTGAAACTTGTTTAAACCATAGGTTTCATAGTGTCAACAAGTTGTTTGGGGACTTGATACATGATGTCATGTATCTTCATGTCAATATGTTAATTAATGAAAGAAGTTGCCATTATTAGTGGAGTCTTGGGTGCTTCAACTTGTTGTACCTCAGAAACTCTATAAGGAGCCATGAAACTCCTTCTGGTTGTGAAGGTTCGTTCGATCGAGAATGTCTTAAACATTCTGGTTGGTGAAGAAGATGGTTGTTCCATATTTTCAAAACCCTTTATATACCTCAGGTACATACACCAAATATAATCCGGATCTAACATACTGGATTTTTCAATGGTAAAGGTCATATTAGCCTAACATCGTGGCTTACAGTACGTAACCCCTATTTGACTAAATTTCACCAGTGTTGCATGATATCTTCCTTGGTAGTGAGATTTTAGGGCCCTAGGTTTGACTTATACTTCCTTTCCTCGACATGATTCGTTAACAGGGTTCTTTTGTGCACAACTCTACTAAACATTGTATCCTTCCCCTTGTTCCTCGTAACGGTCAACAACGTTGAGAAGATCATGGATACAACATCATTGCCCAGTGCCACAATGTCTTTGACTCTTTTTTTGAGTCTTTGGCGTCCCACGTTATGAGTTAGTGATCTTGGAAAATAATTAGCTCGCTCCCTTGTCTGCTCTAGCATCGCATATTCTTCACTGTCATGGGCTTCTTCACGTAATTGATTAATAACATATTTTCCAAATTCAGCTAACACAATAATTATTTGTAGGTGTTAAGAATAATAATATAATAACAATAAAATCAGAAACAACTTAAGACAATTGTTAATGACATAATAATACTACATAAACAGTAGTCAAATCATATATGATGGAATTTATGAAAAGGATGAAGCCACCCTTCAGAATGTTTTTTTCTTCTTGATTGTTATTAAATTAACATTAATTTCATAATTAAAGCGGATGATGTCACACAAACAACATGGGTATCTTTTTGCAAAAAGACATGAGACCATATAGAAATGTGTATATCAAATGTGTAATTAACACACATTGATGCAAGACCGAGAAAATATGTTATAAGTGTTTAAGTTACATCACCATTTTATCCACTGTATTATAAATTGTAATGCATAATAGAGTTAAATAAATTTGTTGTCCCAGCAAAATCAGCAACTTTCGTTTTTCCTCCTAAACAAAAAGTGGTTTGTTTGTATCCTATAAAATTTCTAACACCCATTTTTAGTTTATGTCAAATTCAAATTTGTTTTAATATCCTTAACTTTTTGAATAATTATTTCGCATGCATATTTAGAATATTATTTTAAGTTAAATTCAAATTTGGCATTCATGTCTAGAATATTATAAAAAAATAAACTATACAAAATGAGTTTGAAATTTAATTTCTAGATCAAAATTTATATTACGTTTATTTTCAACATTTGATGTTTAAAAAATCGTATTTAATTTATTTTATGTTAAAAATACATATAAATGTATGTACATCACACACACAATAATTTTATATATCAAAACCTTAATGTTTTTTTTGTTTGTTTCACATAAGTTATCTTTTTTGGTAATCATATTCGAAACAAGTCGAACACTACATATTTTTCTCTAAGTTAGGATTTAAGTTTTGATTCGTCTTGTTTTGAGAATCTATCATCTTTCACTAGACTCAACCATGTTTATATCTAACATTTTGTATACACATATCATATTGGAATAGACAACCAATATATATATATATATATATATATATATATATATATATATATATATATATATATATTATAAATAAATAAATTTT